>Ga0315906_10000350_pt1 | contig 74214 bp, 71 predicted proteins | sample LakEriMetagenome_4_FD_203526 | JGI IMG/M metagenome (GOLD analysis project Ga0315906, IMG submission 203526) | Freshwater fungal communities from buoy surface, Lake Erie, Ohio, United States - Buoy 2 MA122 | ecosystem: Environmental > Aquatic > Freshwater > Lake > Lake biofilm | place: USA... | reverse complement strand
AAAAAGAGTACATAATTATATTTTTAGACAAGTTTTATAATTTTTTAGATTTTCAAAAGTTTTTAGAGATTATGTACTCTTTTTTTATGGCTATTATAATTAATACTTTTAGAGATTCTTAATATATATACCATATCAATATGGCTATATGTTATATGTTATATGTTATAAGGTAATATAGATTTTAAAAAGAGTACATAATTATATTTTTAGACAAGTTTTATAATTTTTTAGATTTTCAAAAGTTTTTAGAGATTATGTACTCAAATGTCAAGATATACTAAAAAATTGATGAAGCTATTTTTTATTATACGTTGTTATATCTTGATGCTCAATCTTAGCAAACAGCAAATAAATGCTCTTATAGATAGTCTTCCAGATGACATTTTAAATGAATGTTCTAAATATATTTGTATTCCTCCCGTTTCTTTATTAAATGAAATAAAACATTATGGGAAAGTTAAAAAAGTAATAGATTGGTTAAAATATCTTAGTTTTCAAGAGTTACTTAGTATTCATAGTATATTGCTTAAGAACTGGTATGAAACGTATGCTTCACACTTTATTAACGAGTATGAAAATGATTGCGAAAGTGTAGCTATATTTATTTATTGTTATAATAGCAAAGATCAAAAAAATATATTGATTAATATTATTAAAAAAATTATATACAAAATAAAAGCAGCAAGTGTTAATGATTTAACTCGTGATATCATTCAAGCACATAGGCTAAGAATGATACCTGTTTAATTTACTCCTCAGAACATTTAAAAAAACCTAAAAACCTAATCAAGAAATTTTTTAGGTTTTTGGGTTTTTAGGTTTTTAGGTTATCTTTTATTGTCATTTGTCTTTTTTTATTAGATTTTTATAAATATGTATTAGTATTTCATCTAATACATCTTATGTTAACATATATTTTATTTATAATTAAAGAAAAAATAAAAATTGATAGTTGATATAATATTAAAATATCAACCATATAAATAATGTCTTCAAGCTGTAAAATCAACTCTCGCATGTTTAATAACTTTGTTGGAAAACACAATGATATCGGCGATGTTGTGAAAATTCCGAGAGAGTTCAAAAATAAAACTAATACTTTAGATGATGGAATTGTTAAAAGAAATAAGAATTATGAAAGCAAAATTAGAGATAGACGATATGCTAATAAAAATAAGCGCACTATTAATAAAGATTGGAAGGATTTCAATAATATTCAATAAATATTCTAATATATATTAGAAAGATGGTAAATCAATTAGATTGTATTAGCAATATTTATTGCTATAAAAGTAAAAGTAACAAAAATACAAAATTAATAGTTAATATAATATATTATACTATTATTTTTTTACCTTTAATTATTGGCATGACTATTGGTGGAATATACGGGCAAAAATGGAAAGAAGATAAATATAAAAATATTAAAAAACCAAAGTTTTACCCACCGAATTATTTATTTAGTATAGTCTGGCCTATTTTATATCTAATTATTGGTGGTGTATATAGTTACTCGTTATATGATTTTGATTGTAAACCTTTTGGTATGTCTAAATGTGGAATGAATATATATTATAAAAAAATAATATATTGGATATTGCCAACCCTAGCTTTAATATTCAATTTTCTATATATTCCAGTATTTTTTAGTGAGAATGGTTTTTTTAATAGTTTTATAATTATTGTAATTACATTAATACTTTCAATATTAACTCTAATACAATTTTCTATTTATAGGACATTTAGTATGAAAATTACACAAGACATATATATATTTGGATATATGATATATATAGTGTGGTTATTATATGCCACATATTTATCTTATAATGTATATATTTTAAATAAAAATTAAATAAGTTTCATACCTTCATTTGTTATATATTCTTCTACATTTTCTATATCGGCAATATCGAGTATTTTTTTTCCATAAGTTTGAGGTGTTTTTGGAAACATTTTAGGTTTATGAGGCCAATGAGATGTCATTCTTAAATTTTCAAATATTTTTTTACGTTTTTCTAAATCCTTATTTTTAGCTAATGCTCTTGGAGTCATACATACATATACAACACACCTATAATTATAATTATCACTTGCTATTTTTTGTACTGGATTACCATAATGAAGAGTTCTGCTATCCCAAAATACTCCATAACCTCTAGGACATTTAATGGCTACTTCTCTACACCCTTTAGAAATATAGAAATCATATTGCTCTTTATTTTGTAGTTTAAACCAGTCTTTATTATCTGTAATATTAAATTCTTTTTGAAATTCTCCATGATATTTATTGCTATTTTCCATTATTATTAATGTAGCATCTCCCTCGTTAGTATCATAAGCATTTACCCAACTTTGGATACATTCAAAATCAGTTCTTTTATAACTTTGATCTACATGAAACCAAGATTTTGTTTCTCGAATAGGTTTATCTAATATATATATACTAACGCCATCAAAACTTGTAATTAAATCATCTGTACCCCAGATTTTGGCAAACGCTTCTTTTATTTTTGGATTTTGTCTTACACTCCATGCTAATTTGGAATGTCCTACTTTCCAATGTTGTAGCAACATTTTATGATTCGGAAACAATTCATATATTTGCTTATAAGTGCTTTTATCATTTCTATTTATAGGTATTTCAAAATTTTTAGTTAAATGCTCTAGTAATTCCCATTTATTTTTAATCATTTCTTCGCATTCGTCAATATCAAGCAATTTAACTATAGCAACTCCATATTTTTCAACATTTTCCTTGATATGCTCTTTATCGCATAGATACTTTTCATACTCGTAATTAAACGGCATTCTTCAAACGCGATGAATATAGTAATATTATTTTACAAATATCAAATCATTTTTTTATAAAATTTAAAATAATATTTATGTTCTATTTTAAATAAAAATTGAATATTTTAATTTAAAAACTAAAATTAAGGAGACGAAGCGGATACTATACGGAGACGAAACGGATACTATACGGAGACGAAACGGATACTATACGGAGACGAAGCGTGATAAACGCGGGATACGAAGGGGATACGAAGTGGATACGAAGTGGATACGAAGTGGATACGAAGTGGATACGAAGTGGATACGAAGTGGATACGAAGTGGATACGAAGTCTATGAATTTTTTATTCAAGATTCATATTGATAATATTCCACATGATCTTAATAGTAAAAAAGATATTGACGATTATTGTAAGAAATTTTGGGTGGAGAACAAAGAAATTATAAATAACAAAAAAAATATTAAGGCAAAGCGTCAATTGTCAGCTTATAACATATACGTTAAGGAAAAATACGAAGAAGTTAAAATTAAATACCCTAATATGAAAAACACAGATGTTCTTATCACATTGGCAAAAATGTGGCAAACACAAAAAGAAATAAATAAGATAAAGTTAGAATATCACGTTGACGAAGAAGTACCATCATCAAGCGAGGAATAATTTTATTAATATCCTCTAACTTCCAGTCTTTGTTGATTAACTCCGTAAGGAGTATCACTTGAATTAATTGGAATATTTGGCGAGATTCCATTTTCATTATGTGGCACACTCCATTTATCAATCGTATCAACATCATTGCTAATACAATATTGTGTCCCACCATATTTTAAAACCTCTTTTTTACATTTTTTATCACTATCCAAAATATATAGTAAAGATGAAAATCTCATATTATAATAACTATATAATTCTTTATACATATTACTTTAATATTATTAATTAAAATATTTCTTATATCTTTTCATATTCTTCATAATCACTTTTACTTTCATCATTATCATGACAATCCGCACTCATCATGTTATTTAGATTATTGTTATTTAGATTATTGTATTTATCTTGTAAAATATCAAATTTATATTTTAATTCTAAAAAATCTAATTGTTTATTATAGTAACATTCTTTTAATTTACTATTATTTTCTTTTTCTTTTTTTACCTCTTTTTTTAACTTATCAATCTCTTTTTGTAATAAAAAATTATTAGTAAAATAATAATCAACATAGTCATAACAACCAAACATTGAATGTAAGTTATTATACATATTATTTTGTTTTAATTATAATATCTAAATATTTTTATATAATATCATTTAATTATCCTAAACCCCCCAATCTTCTTTTTTACCTCCATAGTATTTATTAGCATATCCTTCTATCACCATTATATCATTTATATTAACTCCATCCTTATAAAGGATCGCAAGAGGCCTCCCATATTTATCAAATTCTCCAAATTTAACATCTATATAATTATTATTTGAATTATATATTAATTCTCTTATTTCCTTACGCGTATATTCTTTATTATTATCGATTACTATATTTGTTAATATATTTATTAAATAATTTCTTGCTATTATGCCAAGACTTTTTTGCTCTCCTTTTAATTCAGGTGTATCAATGCCTTCCAAACGAACATTTATTTTAACTATATTGAAACCTTCTAAAAAAAGCCCAATAGTTATAGTATCACCATCATATATATCTAATATTTTACACTTAGATTCTTTTTTGGAGAAAGAAAATTTGGGTGTATTATAATATGTAGCATTTTCCATTTAATATATATTATTGTTTAATGTTTTATATATATAGATAATAATGGGAAAAATACCTTATATTTTTGTTTTTGATATAGATAAAACTATTTTAGGGGATGTTGGTTATATTTTAAGCGAACATCAATTCAATAAAAATATTATTGATATGAACAAAGAATTAATAAATAGTAAAAAAATTAATTATAAATATGATTTTGAAAAGGATCTTCTAAAAGGATTATTGAGGCCATATTTTATAGATTTTCTAAAATTCTGTAGAAAAAAATTTAAAAAATGCGAATTTTATATATATACCATGTCTAGTTATGAATGGACCAATAATGTATTAATTAAAATAATAGAAAAGGCTACAAAAATAAAGTTCAGTAAACCATATTATACGCGAGAAAATTCTATTCCTTATAAAGGTAAGAGTTTAAATTATATTACAGAACATATAAAAAAAAAATATAATACAACTGAAGATGTAAGTCAAAATATAGTATTTATAGATGATATAGTAAATAATACAAATGTTTATAAAAATAGACAAATAGTATGTCCTGTATATGAAAATACTATATATAGAGACATATATCAAAATTTAATTAATGTATATGGCGAAAAAATGTTAAAAAATAGCGAAATGCAAGTAATGTTTAAAAAATACGATATACCATATTATGATGAAAATAGCAAGGATATATTAGCTAATAACAAAGAATATTTTGAGATACATAAATTAATTAAAATAAAGGAAGCGGAATTATATAATAAAAAATATCAAAATGACGTTTTCTTTAAAAAACTTATTGAAAAAATAACAGATTTATCTAATAAAAACATTAAAGATATTAATAAAGAGATTGATAAAATAGTATTTCAAAATTAATTACATACATATCTCATCATAATATTCATAGTATATAATTCTTGGTTTAATAATTTAAAAGCATACGGCATTCTCACTTGAGCAATATCCGTATTATTCTTACAATTTTTACAATTGTAAATATTTTTATCAGTATTTACATTCGCCTGCATACCACAATATTTACAAATAAATACCCTATAATTATCCGATACGTGAAGCATTCTTTCCGCAAGAAAGTTAGATGTCCCGTGCGCGATAAAGCAATCTCTTTCCATTTCACCCAATCTCAATCCTCCAGAGCGAGCTCTCCCTTCACTTGGTTGTCTTGTTAACATAACAATAGGACCATTTGAACCACGCGAATGAATTTTATCAGTTACCATGTGTTTTAATCTTTGGTAATATGTGGGGCCGATAAATATCTCCGTTCTAATTTGCTCACCTGTGCGCCCATTATATAAAATTTCATTTCCATATCTTTCCATTCCAGATAATTCTAAAACTTTGGCAATATCTTCAACGGAACAATCATTATATGGCGTTGAATCACCGAAAGAACCAATATGACATCCGGCTTTTCCCATAATACATTCCATAAGCTGCGCGATAGTCATACGCGATGGAATAGCATGCGGATTCATTATAATATCTGGAACAATACCATCTTTTGTAAAAGGCATATCTTGGTGATTATATGTCATGCCAATAGTACCTTTTTGAGCACTACAACTCGCGCATTTATCGCCAATTTCAGGCTTTCTATTTTTGCGAATACGAACTTTACAAAATTTATAACCTTCGCTATTAATTCCATTATAATTCATATCTACGTATCCATCGTCATTATTTTTCATAACTAAACTATTGTCATTATATACTATCTCCCCATTAATTTTTTTAGGCATTACTTTTCCTACCAATACATCATTACCATTAACATATGTATTTTTAGGAACAAATCCATCACTATTTAATTTTGAATAAGAATAAGGTTTTTGAACAGATTTATTTTCAGGATTTGTAAATATTTCCTCTTCTCCTGTACTATGATTTTTATTACAAACATCTCTAACCGCTTTATAATATGTACTTGTAAATAATCCTCTATCTAATGCCGATTGATTAACCATAATACTATCTTCTTGATTGAAACCGGTATGAGTCATGATTGCTACTATAGCATTAACACCCGATGGCAATTTATGCGCCATAGTATATTTTGATAATTTAGTACATACAAGAGATTTTTGCGGATAATTTAAAATGTTCCCCATAGTATCTATTCTTTTATTGAAATTACTCGCATAAATACCTAATGCTTGCTTTCCCATCGCACATTGATAACAATTTCTCGGCGATTGATTATGGTCACTGAATGGAATATTAACACCTAAAATACCATTAATAAGGCTTGGATGAATTTCACAATGCGTATAGCAAGGAGGTAAAGCAGTTCCTTTAATTCCTTCTTCCAATTCACTAGGAAATGTGGCTATCATAGCATTATTAATTTCGTCACAATCTAAATATTCTATAAACCCTTCTTCGTCAATATAACTATCAGGATCATCTGGATATTTAGAAGTTTCATTAGGTACTATAAAATAGTCAAAATGTTTATCTTTAATATATTCCTGAAATGTAATTTGTTTTCTTTTTAGAATTTTAGTAATTCGCAAAACTCTTTCATTAGTTTTAGCATCATAATCTACTATGTACAAAGGGCGAAACATTCTTCCCGCTTCCGTACTAATAATGATATTAGAACGTTGAATATTCCAAACAACCGATGTCATAGGATGAATAATACCACTTCTTTTATAATGCTTGAGTTTGTTATACAATTCTTGAGGTTTATTATAATATCCAATAATATCTCCATTAACCATAACATAAACATTATTAATATCTCCCATATTTTTTAAGAATTCAATAGACGATTTATTACCATTAAAATCATAAGTATCGTCATAAATAACAACACCGAATTCTAATAATAACTTACGAATATGGGTGCTATTCATGGAAATAGAAATGCTTGTACTCAAAGCCATATTTTTTACAAGACCAACCGAGCTACCTTCTGGAGTTTCCGCAGGACATATCATTCCAATTTGCGAATTATCAAGTTTGCGCGGTTGTACTAATTTTCCATTCTTTTCCATAGCAGTATTAATTCTTCTTAAATGCGACAAGGTGCTCGCATAAGACATTCTATTAAGAACTTGTGAAACACCTTGTTTAATATTTTGAAATGTTCCCATGCTTTTAATTCCCCAATTTCCCGTTGATAAAGAGTATTTAATCCACGATTCAAGTAAAGATTGCTTGAAAAATCTATGAATACTAATTTCTGATATAATGTTTGAAATAGGTGTGTTTGCGTTGCCTCTCCATAATCCCAATTCCTTCTCTATAGCAGATTTTAGTTCCTTTGTCATTTTACCATAACATTGGCGGAATAAATTACTCATTAAAATACCGGGAGTATCTACGCGCTTATTGATATAAGAGTCGCGATTATCATAAGTATCATATCCTAAATATATTCTGATCATTTTGCGAATAATATAACCTACATATAATGCCTTTCTTCTGTAAGATTTACCGACATGTGGTAAGAAATCATTTGTTAAATTATTATGTAGAAGTTTTCTATTTTCAGAATGTTCATTATTTTTATTAGCACCAATCATAATTTTAATTAAAACATTTTCAGCCTGTTCTTGTGTAGTAATATCACATGAGTCTTCACAACACGCCATTAATTCATTAATAATTCGCTCATTTTTTTCTTGGTCTATATCATATACAATATGATAAATGATCTCTTTATCACTAATAATACCAAGAGCGCGAAATATTATAAATACTGGAACTTCAGAACGTAAGAAAGAAGTATTGATGCGAATAATTCTACCCATATGATTTAATTTACCACTCATATTTAAACAGGTTGTTTTAGGAGGGAGATATGAAGCGTCATTTATTGACCTAATTTCGGCATACAATCCTTCGCTATTATTATTAGGTTGAAATACAAGCGTTTTATTCTCATTAATTCTATCTTGAGAAATCAACACTTTTTCATTACCATTAATAATAAAATAACCGCCAAAATCATAGATACATTCATTATTATTTTCTTCACATAATCCTGGAATTTGACTTGAAACACATAATTTTGATTTAACCATAATAGGGATTTTGCCAATATATATATTATTAACAGTTTTATCAAATTTTTCAGTCATTCCGTTTTTATTAGTTACCTCAGTTATTATATGAACGTTAACATATACACTACTTGAATATGACATGTTATTCATTCTAGCAATATGAGGCGTCATAATATTTTGCGTTCCATCGGGTAATTGATAGCAAGGTTTTGTAACACTGGGTTGTAAAATATTAATTGAAATACAATAAGTATTATCAGAATTTAGATCATTTTTGGGATTTGTCACCTTTATTTTAATAGGATTAAAACCGGCAATAATTTGACCTAATGTAGTATCAATAAACTTATTGTAACTATCAATTTGATGTTTTACTAATGGGTTTGAAGATTCCGGAGAACCTCCTTTTTGATAATAAGTATCAAGAATATCCCAGCAGTTATTTGATTCAAACATTAGAATTAGTTAGTTATATTAATAATTAAATTCTTAAATATCAATTTTTAATTTTATTATTAAACGCATAAAAATGTTCTAAAATTGATAAAAAATGATTTTACCTTAATTATAATTCTTTTAAGCAACAGGCTTATACTACAACTCAGCGAAATCTCTTTTAAGAAGAAGGAAGTTCCCAAGCAACTTATCAATCAACCAAGAAAGAATAATGACCACCATCAATACTCTTTTCAAGGCTCACGTTGAGGTTATGCCGGAAATTCTTAACACTAAAAAGGAAGTCGACGAGTACTGCAAACAATTCTGGATGGAGCAAAAGGACAAGATCAAGGAAGCCAAAGCTGCTGAAAAAGCGGCTAAGGCGGCTGATGCCAAAAATCCTAAGAAAAATAAGAAGGTTGATGAGGATGGCAATGTCAAGGAAAAGAGAGCTCCCTCGGCTTACAATCTCTTTGTCAAAGAGAAGTACGCTGAAATCAAGGAGGAAAATCCAGAAATGGACAAGACCAAGATTTTTGAAGAATTGGCTCGGCTTTGGAACATTCACAAGCAAGAAAAGAAGGATGTTGCCGAGCCTGTTGCCGAGCCTGTTGCCGAGCCTGTTGCCGAGCCTGTTGCTGAGCCTGTTGCCGAGATTAAAGCAAGTGAAGACTTTAGCGAAATTGAGGAAGTTAAGGATGATGTAAAGCCCAAGAAAAAGGCGGTTCGCAAGTCTATCAAGAAAAAGGATACGCCACCTCCCGAGGCAAATAGTGACGAAGACGAATAAACTAACCTTTGATTGATATTATATGTTATATATATTTTTATATTTTTGTATTTTATTTTTTGAAATTACATTATACAAAAAACGGCATTTGATAAGTAAAAATAATAAAAATTGATTATAATATTTTATTAATATTATTAACCATGACTACTACCAATGCTCTCTTCAAATCATATATTAAAGATATGCCCGATATTCTTAATAGTAAAAAAGAAGTAGCAGATTTCTGTAAAAATTTCTGGATTGAACAAAAAAATAATATTAAAGAACCTAAAAAAAATAATAAATTAGATAAAAATGGAAATGTAAAGGAGAAAAAAGCACCTAATGCTTATAACCTATTTATTAAAAATAAATATTCTGAAATTAAATCTCAAAATCCTGAAATGGATAAGACTAAAATTTTTGAAGAATTAGCAAAACTTTGGAATGCTCAAAAGCTAAACGCTAAAGAAGACCCTAAAGCAGACGCTAAAGAAGACACTAAAGCGGAAGCTAAAGCAGAAGCTAAAGAAGACCCTAAAGCTGAAGCTAAAGAAGACCCTAAAGAAGACGCAAAAGAAGACCCTAAAGCAGACGCAAAAGAAGACCCTAAAGCAGAAGCTAAAAGTTCCGTAATTGATCCATCGGATATATTTGCCGAAATTGAAGAAAATAAACCTAAGAAAAAAACACAAACGAGAACAAGTAAGAAATAATTTATTTAAAAATATAATATATCATATATATATTATGAAAAAAATAATAGCTATATGTGGAGCTAAAAGAAGTGGAAAGGATTTATTAGCAAAACATATAATTAATAAATATGGTTATGAAAAAATATCTTTCGCAGAGCCTTTAAAAGAAATTGTTAAATTGATTTTTAATTTTAATGATATTCAAGTTGGATTGGATGAATGTTCTAATAATAATGATGGTATAGAAAAAGATATTATAGATGATAGATGGGGAATAACACCTCGCAAAGCATTACAATTTATTGGAACGGAAGTATTACAAAATAAAATACAAGAATTAATACCTGGTATCAAAAGAGACTATTTTGCTAATATATTATTATCAAAAATTAAAAATGATAAATATTATGTTATAACTGATTTGCGATTTTTACATGAATATGAAAAAATTAAAAACTTAGATGTTTTTTTTATTAGGATCATTAGACCCTCTAATATTAATAACGATTTACATAGTTCCGAAACAGAATATATGAAGATACCATGTGATATTGAAATAATTAATGACGGAAGTATTAAAGATTATATCAATAAGTTTGAAGCAATTATTCATTGATACAATTATATTTTTTAATACAATTTTCTACAGATGTCTTAATATCGGGAATATCTGGATACAATTTATATAATTTATCTGTTGATAGCTGTATATTAGACCTTTTAGATAATAATATTTTATTTTGCTCTTCGATTGAAAAATTCTTCCATTCAAATGAATTATCAACATGTTTTTTATACATTTCTAAAATTTCATTATGTGAGATGATACCTTTATTTACCATGTTAAATGTTCCAGTCGTTTTATTAATCATCATATCATAAATTATAGGATACATATCTTCTAATACTGTCATTGAATTATACATAGAGCATATCTTTTCATATTTTAGAATTTTAGTAATAAAATTTCTATTATGCTCGTAACCAACTATTGGCATTCGTATTCTTAAGTTTAATGTATTATCATTAAAAAATTGTTGTAATCTATCAGTATAACCTTTTACTATTGAATATGATGAACCATAAAAATTGGGTTTTTCATCGTCTTTAATATAGGAAGATTGCGGATCATCTGCTGAAAAAATACAACCTGTGCCCAAATACGTATAATGTATATTATATTTTTTTGATAAAATAGATAATACTAATGGAGAATATAAATTGTCTCTTAAATTATCTACGAGTTTTCCAGGTTGTTCTAAATAATCAATAGTGTTAAAATCACCTCCATAAGTTCTTCCAATAAACGATATGATATGCGTGGGGCAAGTTTCAATAATTTCTTTTTCAACATCTTCTTCATTATCAGCTCGCGATTTAGCTTTTATATATTTTATATTTTTATCGTCTAAAAATTTACAAAATTGACGACCTATCCATCCATTCCACCCGTAAAATAGAATTTTCATTTACTAATAAAATGTACATTGTTTTTATATATTATCATTTCATAATCGCTGGTAATTTATCATGTGACTTATAATTTATTAGTTTAAAATCTTCAAAAACTAGTGATTCGATCCAATTAATTTTTTCATCAATAGTGGTTTCTATTACTGGCGCTATTTTATTTATAATAATATCTGGGTTTTTATATATTTCATTATTTAATTGTTTTTTTACAGGTTCTGTGTGTTCTTCATATATATGGGCGTCACAAATAGATAGACATACTTCTGAAGTTTCCATATGTAAAACTTTAGCCAGTATTTTTGTTAACAATCCTGTACTTGCTATATTAAATGGAAGCCCTAAAAATAAATCAGAACTTCGCAATGTCATATGACACGATAAACCTTTTTTTGTTTTATTAAAAATATATAGAATATGACATGGAGGTAACGCCATTTTATCTAAATCAACAGGATTCCATCCCGATAAAACAGCACGTCGACTATTATCGGGTTTCATTAATTCCTCTAATAGATATCTAATTTGATCTTTTCCCATATTGTCATTACTCTTATTAGAATAATCTTTGCCAAATTTACGCCATTGCCATCCATAAACAGGCCCCAATTCACCCTCGCTATAATTTGTTAAACCAATGCTATCTAAATATTGCCGCGTTGAATTACCAGTCCATATATTGATATTTTTTTCTTTTAGTTCGTTAGCATTAACAGAACCTCTTAGAAACCATAAAAGTTCTTCTACAACTCCTCTAAAAAACATTTTTTTAGTCGTTAATAATGGAAATGAATTATGATTCATATCAAATGATATCATGATACTGAAATTGGAATATACTTTTCCATTGCGCGTATCTTTAATTTCACCATTAGTTAATACATCATTTAATAAACTTATATATCCCTCTTCGTTTTTATAATACATTTATTGTAATATTATATTCATTAGATTTTATATAATATTGAAAAAAAGAGTACATAATTTTATTTTTTAATGATTTTCATAACTTTTTACTTTTTTAAAGATTTATTAAAATTATGTACTCTTTTTAGAAGAATGAAAAATGTTATTATTGGTACCGGAATATCTGGATTGTACTTAGCATATAAGTTAATTAAAGTTGAAAATGTTAATCCAGATGATATTGTAATCTATGAAAAACTTAATCGCATAGGAGGGCGCGTACATACATATAATAATAAAGGCTTTAAATATTCAGTTGGAGCTGGGAGATTGGGAAAAAAGCATAAATACGTTATGGCTTTAATTAGAGATTTAAATTTGACAGATGAAATTATTGATATTGGTAAAGATAATCTATACTATGTGAATGGGAAGTATATGACTGAAAAAGAGTTGCTTAAATATCATAAATCTTCTTATAAAAGTATAAATGAATTATGGGAATATGCTATAAATAAAAAATTGAATATTGATAAAAATAAATATAATCTACATAATTACTTTTCACTTTTTTTACCTTCTAATGAAGTTGAATTGCTAAAAATATCAATTGGATATATAGCAGAGTTTTATGATATGAATTCTAAAAATGCCATAGTAACAATAAAAAAAGATTTTGATATTTTAAACAAATCCTTTTTTGTTCTTAAAAATGGTATTCAAATATTATGTGATAAGTTATATGAATACTTATTGCTTAAAAAAGTAAAAATTATATTTAATGCCACCCTTATGGATATAAATGATGATAATAAAACATATATTATAAATAAAGAAACTTATAGATATTCAAAACTATATTTAACTATTACGAAATGCGATTATTTAGCTATGCCATATTTTAACAAATACAAAAATATATTAAATAATGTTAATGAAGGGAAACTTTTAAGAATATATGCTAAATATAAAGATGTGTGGTTTAAAGGTATGCCTAAAATATTAACTGATAATAAATTACAATTTATTATACCAATTGATTATGATAATGGTTTAATACAAATAAGTTATAGCGATAGTTATAATACAGATTTTTGGAATAGTTTTAATGATAAAAAAACGATTAAAAAACATATTACAAGGATATTAAATGATATGTTTCCAGAAAAAAATATTAAAGAACCTGAATGGATATCACTACATTATTGGAGTTCAGGAGACCACCTTTGGAAAGTTGGAATTAATTCAAAAGATATAATTAAACAAATTGATGATATTTTTATTAAAAAAGATATATATATATTGGGCGAAACATATAGTGAAAGACAATCATGGATTGAAGGAGCACTCGAAACCATACATAAAAAAGTGTTAATTTGAATTATTAATTAAACACGTACAATTTATGGGATTTTCACAATATCCCGCGCAAAACTTATTATTTTTCAATACATTTGTAATTTTTCGCATATATAACTTTTTATTATCAATTCTTTGCCTATCTCTATAATTTTTAACCATAATTATTGCTTTTTTTCTCATAAGGAAACAAGATAAATCTTCGGAAACTTTAGTAATATTTTTTATAGATTGATTCATAGACATATTTTATACCATTCCTATTATATTATAATATAAATAATACTTATGTATTTTACAAAATTAAAAAATATAAATCATATAACATATTATAACTAACTTCTATGTAATTTATATTAAAATGGAATTGTCATAGTTTGACGCTTAAGAGTGTTAATATTTGCGCCAGACAAATTTTTAGAGCAGTTAATAGCACTTTTTTCAGAACTTTTATTGATTCTTAAGCGAATAGGCAAAGTATATTTTTCAGTATTTTGAACATATTCATATTCGCTTTTAACAGATGAAGATGAAGCTTCATTACCATAACCGAATCTCGCAGAATCACTTTCTCGTTGCTCTTCGTCACTATGAATACTGCGAGTAGCTCCACGAGTAGCCCCACGAGTAATACCGCGCGTAAATCCACGTGTAGGCTCTTGCTCTTTGGGTTTTTTATATACCATAAAAGTCAAATAAATTAGCCCCGTATTTTCATTTGTTTTTTCCATTCCTAACTCGCGCTCTTCTTCTGTAGGTTCATAATTAATATCTAGTGCTCTCTTGGCTACCCATTGATATTTTGCTTTAGGATTTTGGTCAAAATTGTAACATCCACCCTTGTTAGCCGGAATAGTCCACAATGTACCATCCCTCTCAATATTATAAGGAATAGTAGACATTTCGCCAAAATATTCTGGTTTTTCGTTATCTAAAGCAAAACCAATAGCATATTCATAATCATCTCTTTCATTATTTTTAGTTTTTTGAATTTCAATATTACTAAGTTTAACAACAAATGCTCCTTCATTACATAGAATACGATAACCCTTCTTATAATCTTCCCCGTCAAAAACTTCGTAGACTTCAATATTATAATTTTCTTTGAAATTTTTACGCTCACTTTCATTTTTAACAATTTCAGAATCTTTCCCTTCCCCAAATGTCATATTCAAAGAAATGTTGTAATCACCGGTAACATAGTTGAGGGGGATTGACGAAGCATTGTAAGAAAACATTATCTATCGGTTTTGTATTATATATAATAAAAAAATATAGAATCAATTTTTATTATTTTCATTAAGAACATAATATATTTATTTAAGAAAATACAATATAATTTATATTATAAAATGTCTATTGTTAAAAGATATATTAAATTATGTGACGAAGATGTTAAAATTAGTATAGTAGGTCTATTATGTGGATGTGCCGGTTCTTATTTTAGTGTTTTTGCCAGCGAACATACAAGTAGGCTTATGCAGGGAGACTTTTCTAACGAAAGGTTAATTAAATTGCTATATGCGAATATATTAGCAATGATAACAACATCATTGAGAGGCACATGCTTCTCTCACGCTCAAAAATGTATGAATGTAAGATTAAAAAATATAGTTTATGGAAAAATATTAAATCAAGAAAGTAAATATTATCAAATAACTCCTGTAAATTCTTTATTAGAATATGTTAATAATGACGTAAGAATTGTATCAGATTTAATATCATTAAATATAAATGTAATATCTCGCTCTTCAGTACATATTATAGCTACTATATGGCTGTTAAAAAATATATCATGGAAATTAACACTTGTGGCATTTTTGTTAATCCCTGTAAATTTGCTAATTTCAAATTTATATGAAAGATTAGATAAATATTATATGAATGGTATTGATGATTTAAATAAAGAAATTAATACATATACACACGAAACAATATCGCATATATCTGTTGTAAAGACATACGCCAACGAAGATAAATGTAAAACTAAATATAAAAAGTATCAGGAAAAAATTAAAGATTATAACTATAAAAACTCTTTACTATATGGTGTAAATCTTTTATTTGTCAGCAATATACCGACTTTAACGACTATCGCTATAATCATAGCAGCGCGATATTTAAATACTATGGATGGATTAATCACATTTATTTTACATAATCAAAGTTTATATGATAATGTCAAGGCTATCATTCATTTTAATAATGAATTTATTAAATTCAAAGAGCCTTACAATAGAATAGTAGAGATTTTAGATAAAAATGATGTTAAAAAAGGATATTATATAACTCCAAATAGCAATATACGCGGAGATATTACATTTAAAAATATTAATTTTAAATATGAAAAATCCAAAGATTATATTTTGGATGATTTTAATTTCAATATAAGAAGTGGTGAAAAAATAGCAATTATAGGGGATTCGGGTTCTGGCAAAAGTACTTTGGTTAAAATATTAATTGGAATATTAGAACCTGAAAAAGGAGAAATATTAATAGATGATATAGATATTAATTTATATGATAACAAATGGATAAAGAGTAAAATAGGGTATGTAGCACAAGATAGTGTATTATTTAGCGATACTATATCAAATAATATCGCATATGGAATTGATAATGTAAATCAAGAAGATATTATAGAAGCCGCTAAACAAGCTAATGCCCACGATTTTATTATGAAATTACCTAATAAATATGATACAAAAATAGAAGGTACCGAATTATCTTCGCTATCTGGAGGACAAAAGCAACGAATATCTATTGCTCGCGCTTTAATTAGAAAACCGAAAATATTAATATTTGACGAAGCAACATCAGCGCTTGATCCTAAATGCGAAGATATAGTACAAAATACTATAAGAGAGTGTTTCAAGGACGCCAACATTACTATTATTATTATAGCACATAGGCAATCTGCGCTTGAATTAGCAGATACTATTTATAAATTTGAGAATTCACAATTAATTTTACAGAATTAATTATTTTTTTAAAGTATAAATATGATATAGATAGAGATGAACATTATTTTTATTGATAAAATTAATCATAATGATAATGTAATTAATGTATGTTCGACAAAAAATGGTAATTGTATATTGATAAAGAATTATATGGATATTTTAGATTTTTCTATAAATGTTAAGAATATTATAAAATATAATTTAAATGAAAGTAAAAAAATAGTTTTTAACTTATCAGAATTAGACTATAATTATGTATTATCTTTTATCTACAAAATATCGCAAGGTATCTACACATTTAATAAATATAAAAGTAATACTAAAAATAATGAAATAGTATTTTATATACCTAAATACAATAAAAAAAGAGAGATTGCTGATATTATTGAATCAGCTAATATTACAAGAAACCTGATAAATGAACCTTCTAATAAAATGACTCCTAAAATATTCAGCGAATATGTTAAGAGATATTATAAAAATAATAAAAATGTAAAAGTTAAAATATTTGATAGCAATGCTATTAAAAAATTAGGATTAAATTTAATATATTCATTAGGCCAACACTCGTATAATAAACCATATTTTGTTATACTTGAATATAACCCGCAAAAATATAAAAAAACAATATGTATAGTTGGTAAAGGTGTAACAATAGATACCGGTGGCTATTCAATTAAAAATAGTGGTAGTATGAATAAAATGTATATGGATAAAGAAGGTGCGTGTATTAGTTTCGGTTTATTTAATAATTTAGTTAAAAATAAAAGCAATAATAGAATAATATGTGTTTGTCCTTTAGTTGAAAATATAATATCTAATTCTTCATTGAAACCCAATGATGTTATTAAAGCATATAATGGACAAACTATAGAAATTGTAAATGTTGACGCCGAAGGCAGATTAATATTAGCAGATTCATTATCATATATATGTAAAAAGTACAAACCAGACCATATAATAGATATAGCAACATTAACAGGATCAAGTGATAAATATTGTAATACGAGTTTTTCATATTTTACAATCAATGAAGCATTTTCTAAAAATATTATTAAATTTAGTAAACAATATGGAGAAATAATTTTGAGGATCCCGCCGTGGATAGAATATATGAACTATATAAAATCAAATATAGCGGATGTGAAAAATAGCGGTTATAATTGTAAAAAAGGAGACGATTTAATAGCATCTCTATTCTTAATGAATTTTATAGAAAAAAAATATAGAAATAAATGGATACACATTGATATAAGAATGATTAGTAATAATAATGAATTAAATATAGCAGAAGGATTCGGTACAATATTACAATATTTAAAGTCTTTGTAATTTATTATTCTTCTACTGGATTTTCTACATTCTTTGCTTTTTCTTTTTGCCATTCTTCAGCAACTTTAATAAACCTTTCTTTAGCAGTCAAATCAGGAAACTCCTCTTTTAATTTTTTTTGCGTTTCTTTCATAAACTCTTGATATTTTGTCAATGGCTTCTTTTCTTTTTCATCATTATTTTTCTTTAATTCTTTAATAGTTTCATTTAAAGATTCTTTAAAATATTTTTCAATATCTTTTTTATTATTGATATCGCTCGGCATCTTTGCGATTTTCTCTTTGATAATTGAAGCAATAGTAATTTTGGTCGCCATTTTATATATTATAATAATAAATGTTTATATATAATCAATTTTTATTATATATAAATAATAATTGTTATTTAGTTATATGAAAAAGGTAGCTATAGAAATACATTCTGGTTTAGGAAACCAACTATTTATGATTTTTACTTTGTTATCATATTATATAGATAATTGTGATGATTTTGTAATATATTATGATATGCCAGATTTTAAAATTCCAAAATATTATTGGGATAATATATTTTTAGAATTGCGAGATAAAATTAGCAAAAAATATGAAATTGTTAAATTCTACAAAGAGCCAGAATTTAAATATAATAAAATACCCGTCAATGAAAATGATATATTATTAAAAGGCTTTTTTCAAAGTGATAAATATTTTAAACATAATATTAATAAAATTAAAAATTATTTAGATATTGATAATAAAATATCTAATATTCGCAATGAATATCCGGAATATTTTAATAGAAAAACGATATCATTACATTTTCGCATAGGTGATTATTATTATTTACAAAATATGCATCCAGTAAAAACTTTGGAATATTATTTAAAGTCTTTTAAGAAATTACAAGACAATATTAATTTATCCGATTATAATATATTAATATTTTGTCAAGAATGCGATAATCATATTGTTAATGAATATTTAAAATATATCAATATTAATTTTCCAAAATTAAATTATAAAAAAATAGCGGATAATATACCTGACTGGAAGCAATTATTATTAATGTGTAATTGTGATAATTATATTATAGCAAATAGTACTTTTTCTTGGATGGGAGCTTATTTATCTATAAATAAAGATGCTATAAAAATTGCCCCCATAAAATGGTTTGGCGAATATTATAAAAAAAATAAAATAGAAGATTTAATACCATCACACGACTGGATATTAATTGATGATTAAAATTATTGTAATTATTATAATTATTGTAATTATTGTAATTATTGTAATTATTATAATTATTGTAATTATTGTAATTATTGTAATTATTGTAATTATTGTAATTATTGTAATTATTGTAATTATTGTAATATATTATATATGTGTTTGAATTCTTTATCATAAGAAACTGATGGGGTTTCTAAGATAATAATAGTATTGTGTTTTTTTAATTTTAGTATGAAATTATTAATATAATTATTATGTATTTTTCCATTTAACATTACAGCATGTCTATCTTTACGATCCCCTTTACTAATTAAACTATTATTGAGATGAATAATATTTATATAATTTGCTGTATTTTTAAATAATATATTATAAGCTTCATCTAAATCATAACCTAACGCCCATGTATGAGCGGTGTCAAGGCAAATACCTAAATATTTTTTTTGCTCTTCTGAAAAAGTATTAAAGAAAATTACGAAATCATTTAAATTAGTTAATAGTTCAGTCCCTTGACCGGCTGGTGTTTCTATAATAATTTTAGTGTTTATTTTTTTCACAATCATTACACTTACAATATAATCTAAACATTTTTTCATATTTTCAAGACCTTGTGAATAAGATAATTTAACGGACTTCCCTACATGTAATACTACACCCTCTGCTCCCAAAGTATTTGCTATATTTAACTCATGTATTAATAATTTTACCCAATAACAATCTTCAATCAATATAGACCTTTTATTATTTTTAAAATCATTAGCAATATTAATAACATAAGGCGAATGAATTACTAATTTGAAATCATTATCCTTCATATATTTTTTGACATCATTAGAAATATTAATATATTTTTCAGGATTATTTAGTGTAGTGCTTCTTGGATTAGAAACAAATATTTGTAAAGCATTACCACCTGCTTTTTTGATATTATTCATAGTGTCAATAATAGTTTTATCTTGGCTAATATGAGCTCCAATATAATGTTTCATTGTTATTTATTATAATATAAATATTATTATCAATTTTTCATATAAAAAATATCATAATTATTTAATTTATAATATTATGAATATTATAAATAAAGCTGAAAAATATGCTAAGGAATATATGAGCGAATATGATGACTCCCATAATTTTGATCATGCTTTAAGAGTAAAATCTTTAGCAACTAAAATAGCAGTTTCTGAAGGATTAAATAATAATGAAATATTTGAAATAATAATTGCTTCTATATTACATGATATAAATGATCATAAATATTCTAACAATAATATGACACAAAATCAAGCATTAATGATATTTTTTAATAGTATAAAAGATGAGTTAAATGAAAATACGATTAATAGAATAATATATTTGGCTTGTAATATCAGCTTATCAAAAGAATTAAGTAAAGATAGCAAAGATAGCAAAGATAGCAAAGATAGCAAAGATAGTAATGATAGTAATTTAGAAAAACAATTAAATTGTATTAGAGATGCTGATAGAATAGAATCACTGGGAGCATTGGGAATATCAAGATATTTTACATATGGTATAATAAATAAGAAAAGTAATATAGATTGTATTATTAAAAACATAGAGCATCGTACGGCAATATTACTTAATCATATTAAAACAGATATGGGTAAAAAAATAAGTGCTAAAAAATATATAATTATTAAATCATTTATAGATGATTACTATAATTCTATACACAATTATCAAAATTATTAGTAAATGTCCTTGTATATGTTAAAAATGGCGGAGTCTTACATTCGCCGAGATGCGAAAAATTTGCTGAATTGTCGCATTTTTTATATTCTGAATTTGTTTTAGCTTTTGATTGATAATCAAATAAAAACCTACCATCTATAGTATTTTTATACATATTAGACAGGTCATATTGCTTAGTCCAATCTCCTTCGTCATATGCCTCGCGTTTATATATACAACTTTTTTTATTAATATTTACACCTTTCATTAAATCGCTTTCATTCGTTTTTATATTATATATATCATTTTCATAATTATTATTAGCATAATAATTATCCATATTTATCGTATTAACAAACATTTTATTTTGATAGTAAATATCTGATTTAGATAATAATGACATATTTTCACAAGATTTCTTAGCACTCAATTCCTTCATATTATAATCAGGGTTGAAATCTATAAAATGATAATTATTCATAATTCTATTTATAGCAAAATATAAATATATTGGATATTATTAAATATGATTTACGATTATTTATATAATAATAAGAAGGATATTAATGATATTATTAGATCTAAAGATAAAATTAATATAATATTATATTATTCTAATTCATGTTGGTATTGTACACAATTGATGCCCGTATGGAATAGAATTAAAAAAAAATATTTAAATGATAATAATATTAATATTATTGGCGTTGAGAGAGATAATATAAAACATATGTTAAAAAAATATAAAGGGAATGTTTTTGGATTTCCTACAATAATTAAAATTAAGGAAGGAAATATAGTAGGGAATTATGAAGGAGATAGAAGCTTTAAATCATTGAATATTTTTATAAAAAAATAATTTAAGGATTTAAAACATATTTATAATTATTATAAATGGAGGATAATTCATCAATAGTAGACGATATAATAAATAATGATAGAGTTGAGCCTTCGGCTGAAGAATTAGAAACTTTTAAAAATCTTGTAAATGATTGGTTTAAATATGACGACCAAATAAGAAAATTGAAAATTGCTATGAAGGAGAGAAAAAACTATCAAAGAGTTTTAAATAATAAAATAGAGGATTTTATGTTTAATTATAAATATAATGATTTGAATACGCAACATGGGAGAATTAAAACTAATATTAAAGAATGTAAGGTACCTATTAAGATGAATGATATTAAAACAAAAATAATACAATATAATAATTTGTCAGGTGAAGAATTGCTAAAAAGAATATTTGAAGAGGATCGCGAAACAATAGTGAAAAAAAATATAAAAAGAATTATACCAAAAGTTTCATTATCTCTATAATAATTACAAAATCACAAAACTATACAAAGGAACAATCGCAATTATTTTTTTTATGTATTATACTCCTAATATTATCATATTCATAAGATGTTGAATAATAAGCATTTTTAATATTGTTTTTAATTATTGTATTTTGACAATTAGGACAAGGTCGCGAATATTTTAGAGGATTATTAAAACTTTTGGGTCCAATCCTAACTACATATATATCACAATCAATAAGAATATTCCTATTCTTTTTTTTAATATGAGATATAGCAGCTACCTCTGCGTGGATACTAAAATCTCCCACATAATAGTTAAAACCCGATGAAATTATTTTGTCTCGGTATACTATTATTGCCCCGTGTTTATGTGGATACATAGGAGATTTTTCAGCTATTTTGGCAGCAATATCTAAAAATCTTTTTTGTTTTTCATTTGAAATTTTAGGTGTCATATTATCATTACATTCAAAATATTTTGATGTATAGCATCCCATAATTTTTTCATTAAATCTTTCAATATTTTCGGGATATTTACGATATCTATTATTTTTATTGTAGCCTTTCAGTGCATTTCTAACATCCACCATTATAACGTTCGTCAATTATATTTAAATTAATAATTAATATAAAAAGAAGTCAATTTTTATATTATTGTGGTAGTTCATGTTCATAACATAAATTATGAACTTTTAATGAACTTGTTCTACCAACTCTTTGAGCCCTACCGATCGCCTGTTGTTTATCAACATCCATAGAATGTAAAATAATAACATCAGTTGCGAAACTAATATCTATACCAGAACCAGCATATTGTGTTGTCAATAAAATAACATTGATTTTTCCGCTTTTAAAATCATTTAATACATTCATCATATGTGTTGTATGACCTTTTAGAGAAGAATATGTTATATTATTGTTTGCTAATTCTGTAATTATTTTACTAAAACTATCAACTCTACTAAAAATAATATATTTACCAGCTATATTATTTTTAATTATTTCTATTAATGTCTCTTCTTTTGTCAAAACACCTTTTCCAATCAAATCATATTTTTCAATTGGAATATTTACATTATCAGTATTATTAACTGGTACTATTGCTGTTAGGTTTTGCGTACTTTTAATTTCGGTTCTACATTCAGGACATTTTTTAACATTTAAATTAATATTATTTAAATATTGAAATAAGCAAGACCCGCAGAATAAATGCGTACAATCTAAAATAATTGGGTTTGTAATATTATCTAAACATATGGAACAAGTTTTATTTTTAATTTCTGTTATTCTTTCCGTCAAATCCTTTAATTTATCCTCCAATATTTTAATTTCATTATCAATATTTTTAATCTTGTTGTCTTTTTGCTCTTCTGTAATATCTAATGTCAATATATATTCCCTTTCCTTCTTTTTATTTGATAATGATTTATTCATATCAGAGCAAATTAATTTTGCGATTCCTTCTTCAGTGTCATTTTTGCCTCCCAATTCTTTAATAGCACCAGATATATCATTCGCATTAATTTTTTCCAACACACTTTGATTAATGTAATTTTTAATAACTTTTAAATATTTTGACATTTTACACAAATAATAATTTTCAACTAATACTGGAATATTAAAACTTTCCTTTACAAATTGTTTATTACATTTAACCAATAAAAAATCAATATATTCTTCTTTAAGAATATCTTTAATATTATAATATTGTGAATACGAAGTACAATAATATTTATCACATATATTCATATAAGTTCCGCTTATGAGCCAAATGAATAAATAATTAAATATCTCTATTTTATTTATAATATCATGACATTCGTCAATTATTATTCTTTTCCATTTGTTAATAAATTTATCTTTTTGATTATTATTATAATATTCTAATAAGTTGTTTAATGTTGTATTTTTAATTAATACAACATCATATTTATTAAAATATGATATAATTTCACTTTCATTATTTAAATCATATTCGGGTAGATTTTTCTTTATAAAAGTTAAGCTATCTATTGCCAAATATTTTAATGTCGTACTTTCTTTTAATGTTTTTTCCCACTGAACATAAACAGGACCTCGTGGAACAATTATTAATGTTGAACTTATCATATCACACATATTAGGTGTCTTTTTATTATTAGATACGGCTGTAAAATAATTATAACCCTTAACGCTATGATAGCTATGTGTCATAATATTGTTGACATGTATATTATTTAATGGATTATGTGCTATTATTGAAAGAGCCGTTAAAGTTTTTCCATAACCTACTATGTCACCCAATATGCCAATATTTGTAGATATCTTAACATCTTCGTAATATTCACCATTCCAATCCTTCTTTTTAATTTTGTAATTTATAGAACCTACATTTTCCATATGTATTGCTTTATATAAGCAAGCCAATTGATGTGGTTTTAAAAGTTTTGTTATTTTATCAGGTTGATTAGAACGTAATGAACTATTGTCTATTTCAATATTATATGTAATGTCATTCGTATGCGACATTATAACTATCTATTATAATATAATTATATTTTATATATATTTAACGCAATGTGTGATATTCTACTTGAAAATGATATAAGAATAAAAGGATATTTTTAAAATATGGACTTACAAAATACTGTTTTTGATAACACTGAGGTAAAAATAAATGATGATAAAAAACTTAAAAAAATAATATTTGCTTTGCCCGGAGATAACTTTAGTTCAAAATTTTTAATTTCTTGGACTTCAACAATAAGTAAATTGTGGGATATGCGTAAATACGAGATTATGATATCTCCTGCTACGGGTTCGTATGTATCATTTGTTAGAATGCATACTCTTGGATTAGATACATTGCGTGGTAAGGATCAGAAACCATTTAATGACCTTGATTTTGACGTATGGATAACTATTGATAGTGATATTATATTTACTCCAGAACAAGTAATTGAATTAATTGATTCAACTGATATACACCCAGTTGTATGCGGAATGTATAGAATGTCTGATTTAACAAATTATGCGTTTGTAAAAGACTGGGATATTGAATATTTCAAAAAAAATGGTAGCTTTAAGTTCTGTACTCCTAATGAAATTGAAGAATGGAAAAAAGAAACTGATTTTAAATATTTCCCAGTAGTTTATTCAGGCATGGGTTTTATGGCTGTTAAAAAAGAGGTATTTGATAAAATTAAATATCCTTATTTTGATTCCGAAGTAGATGAAATAAAATGCGATGATGAAAAAATAATTAGGGATATCTGTAGCGAAGACGTTGCTTTTTCAAAGAATATAAATAAGGCTGGTTATCAAATAATGATTAATACAAATATACGCGTGGGGCATATTAAGCCACTTATTATTTAATTTTTTTTATTATATATAATTAAATGAATTATTTATTGTTAGATAATATAAATAATTATTATCCTTTTGTAATTTTATTGGCATCTGTTTTATATTATATATTTTATAATTCTGTATCATCTATAATAATTTTATTAATTGGTGTTTATCTCGGCTATATGATTAATAATATATTAAAAGAATATACATTTATTTAATTATTTTTTTTCGTTTTGTATATTTTCTTCGGAGTGTTCCGCCCTTTTTTTTTTCTTCTTTTGAACTATCAGTATCGTATTCAATATTCTCAATTTTATTTATACTATTATTATCTATTAATGTATTATTAACAGCACAATTATTTTCTTTGTAATCTCCTTTTTTTATTTCTTCTTTTTGTTGCCTTAAAATATCTTGCTGTTCTTTTAATTCAGCTTGCTGTTGTTTTAATTCATCTTGCTGTTGTTTTAATTCCATTTGCTGTTGTTTTAATTCTTCTTTTTGTTTTTCAAAGTCTTCGCTTTGTTGATTTAATTCATCTTTAGGTTGACTTACATTATAATTTTTTAATTCATCTTCTTGCATTTTCATTGTTTCATATTCTTTTTTGATTAAAGCATCTTCTTGCTGTTTCAATAATTCTTCTTGTTGTTTTAATGTTTCTTCTTGCTGTATTAAAGAAGCTTCTTTTTCACTTTTTAATGATTCTTCTACTTGATTTAAATAATCACGTTGTCGCATTGATTTTTGATTTACTTCATTATTCATTGTTTCTGGTTCTCTAAATGTAATATTTTTTCTTTCTACAATTTCTTCATTTTCACCCCTTTCATATCGTTCACCTCTTTCGTTTCTTTCACCTCTTTCTTTTCTTTCATTTAAATTACTATTAGAAAATATAGAGCCAAATATTGTTCCTTCAGTATTTTTTTCATTATCAATATTTGCTTCAACTTTATTTTCAATATTATTTACATGTTCTGTATCATTTATGTTTTCTGATGAAGATGTCATATACCAATAAATAAAAGAAAACATTAATAATAAAAATATAAAAATACCAATTCCTAATAATACCCATTTAAATTGCGACATAACATCTATATTATATTCTTCTTCATCTTCTGTTTTATCTTCTGTTTTATCTTCTGTTTTATCTTCTGTTTTATCTTTACCTAATATTGTTTTATCTTCTTTTGTACGTTCATTTTCTTTTTCTTCTATTGCTTTTTTAATATCTTCTGATGACAATTTATTAGTATCCGTGCTTCCTGAAGTAGCAGTGCTTCCTGTTGTAGCAGTGCTTCCGGTTGTAGCAGTGCTTCCTGTAGTAGCAGTGCTTCCTGTTGTAGCAGTGCTTCCTGTTGTAGCAGTGCTTCCGGTTGTAGCAGTGCTTCCTGTAGTAGCAGTGCTTCCGGTTGTAGCAGTGCTTCCTGAAGTAGCAGTGCTTCCTGTTGTAGCAGTGCTTCCTGTTGTAGCAGTGCTTCCTGTTGTAGCAGTGCTTCCTGTAGCGGCGGTGCTTCCTGTAGCGGCTGTGCTTCCTGAAGTAGCAGTGCCTTCAAATTTTTCTGTTTTTTTTAATGAATTAATAAATTTGTTAATGATATCTTCATCCTTTGATACATTTTCATTTTTAAGACTTTTAATAAAATTATTTATTAAATATAAATCCATTTGTTTTATAATAATTACTACTTAATAATAATATTATTTAATTACTAATATGTTTTTCTTCTTAATTTATTAGATAATATATATTTATAATGGAAATATTAAAACCAATATTTGTAAAAAGATGGTTAAATAGTTCAACATTTAGAACTTATGTTTTTAATAGCGATGATAATAATAAATATAGTGAAGGTTCTATATTAATTAAAGGGTATATATTTCAAGATAATAATTATGAAGATGCTTTTAATAAAATCGCTTATTATATATCTCAACAAGATAAAGATATTAATTACCCATTTTATTTTTGGACGGATGATGAGAATTTAATGTTTGATATTAATGAGATAAAATGGAAGGGATATAATATAAACCCGTTTAAATCAACAGATAGAAATTCAGAACTATTGAAAGAACCAATTGATGTAAAACAAAAGCATAAATTGCTAAACTTAACAGATATAAATATAGTATTCTATAACGACTTTGGATATGATATACCTTATTATTATAATTTAAATATGAAAAAAGATGATTTTAATAAAAAAACAAAAGAACTTATTAAAAATGAAGAAATGTTAATTAACTTATATAATAAAAGCATTAAATTTGCTAATATATCACTTGAAGAATATAATGATGTATCATTTTCAGCAAATATAAGCGAAGATGATAATCTACTTATATTATTTGATAAAATATCAACAAATGAAAATTTTCCCATTATGCAGTTAATAAACAATAATAATGCTATATATAAATTATTTAAAGAACATAATTTTATCAATGAAAAAGATTTGGCATATATATTTAACATTGTAAATAGCAAAGGAGAGCAGCTAAATATTTATTATAGAAATAAGAATTCTAAATTAACTATTATAAGTAATGAAATTATAATTAATTTTAAATATCATATAGATAACGGAAATAAATGGGATAAAATTCTTGCTGATAAACAAGAAATAGTTAAATATATAAATGATAGTCTGGGTTATTCTATAAATCCTATAGAAAAAGACATTAATTTAAGAATTAAAATTACTATTGATAATATAGAATATCCAACATTAATAAAAAAAATAGGGACATTTTCAAATATATTTGAAGCAATAACATTTAAAAGCGATAAAAAGAAGAACAGCGGATTTTATATATATAAAAGAGTTAATGATTTGCTAAATAATAAATTTGATGTAACATCATATATTAAATCGCGATTAATCGTCGGTATAGATCAAGAAGAAATAATCAAGGAATTAGTATCATTTGGTTATACAAAAGGTGAGGCTTCAAGTTTGGTTAAAAATGAATTACAATTCATTGGAGATATTGGCTTCAATAATTTAGATAAAAATCCAAATATTATTGAAGGTACTTATATAGTTGTTAAAAAAAGCGGCAGTGGCTTTGAAATAGATATTAAAAATTGTAAATCTTATATAGAATTATATAATATTAAATTTTGGTTAACTAAGATTATAGAACATGTTCGCGATACAAGCAAAAAAATTGTTAAAAAAGAATTAAAATATGTATCTCCTCCAAAAGATAAAACTAAATCTCCCCAAAAGTCTTCATCGCAAGATGATAATTTATTATTAAATGAAGATATAGATTTTGATGATTTAGACAAATTTAAAGGAGGAGCAAAAGGAAATGAATATAAAAATTATTTAATCAATAGGTTGAGAAATGCCGACAAAGAATTATACAAAGATAATAATAAATCACGTAAATGTCAGCGCGAACATCAACCGGTTGTTTTATCAAGTGACGAATTAAATGAGTTAAAAAAAGCTGGATTAGAAGAAAGACTTGATAATATTATTGAATATGGTAGCAATAAAGATAATTTAAATTATTACACATGTCCGCGAAAATGGTGTCCTATAAGTAAGATACCTTTAGATGAAAGTGACGCGAATGCTAAATGTCCGGGAGAAAATGAAGAAGCGATGTATTTAAATCAAGATATGAAAAATGTTAATAATCCAAGATATGCCTATTTAATTAAAAAAATTAATTTACCCTGTTGTGGTAAAAAGAAGCCTGGTACCGATATTATAGGAGACATAGGAGACATAGGAGACATAGGAGACAATATAGTAAAAAAAACAAGTATTAAACAAAATAAGATTGGTAAAAAAACACCTGCTAATCCAAGTAAAAACACTAAACAAAAAAATCCAGATAATTACGAAGACCAAAATTATATTATGAATAAATTTCCACTACCTTATAATAATAGGTACGGAGATATATCAGGTGAATTATATAAAATATTAAAACCAGAAAATTATAATGATTATATTAAACAATGTATTTCTCCCAATAATATTAATAAAAAAGATTGTATTTTGCGAAAAGGTTTAATTGATATTAAAGATATTCCTATGAAATATGATAACATTATAAATGTTGTAGCATATTTATTAGGAAAATCAAAGACCGAATTTATAAAAGATGTGATAAATAAATTAGATATAATTACATTTATTTCTCTTGATAATGCTAATGTATGTAAAGATTTTGTAGATTTAGAACCAATTATTGCCGATAATAATAAAGAATTATATAATGATTTAATTTTACATCTTAAAACTTTTAAAAATATAAATATTGATTTACCGGTATTTTCTGATAATTCTAAAGAGGCTAACTATAAGAAATCAAGATTATTATATATATATAAATCGTATAACAAATTTATAAAATTTCTTTCATCCGATAATTATCCGTTTGATAAAGGTACACAATATTTAACATCATTAGTTGCTATAATATATAACAAATTATTAATTTTGTGGGATATTGAAAGAATTGATGATAGTATAAATATTAATATTATTTGTCCTTATTATACAAAATATATAGACTTATATCCTTACTTAGACAAAACAAAAAAGTTTATAATGATAATTAAAGAAAATAACTATTATGAACCTTTAATAACACGTTCTCTTAATATGAAGAACGACAAACTATATTTTAGTTTAAATGAATATCCAGTAATGAAAGATATTCTTTTAGAGTGTTCTAATAAATATGAATTAGATAAATATAATATTAGCATATTCAATAATAAAGAAAATTTAAATATATTAAATAAAATCATAAAGGATGAAAGTGAATTTTTTGTATTTGAAAGTATTATTATAAATAATGATTATACTATTGATAAGATACTTTTAAAAAATAATATTTTATTAAGATTTAAGCAACAATCAATATTGATATTGCCCTTAATAGTTAAAGAATTTAATATTAAAAATATACTATTTAATGACGATATAATTAATAATGAATATAACATCAAAATATATAAAGATGTGTATAATTCTTTTAAAAAATATATAGATAAAATAACTGATTTGGGGTTTGAAATTGATATAGGAGAAAATATAGTGGACACGAATGAACTTATGAGAAATCGTTTAATAATTAAAGATAATAATTATGAAAAAATAAATAGTAATAGCATATTACCATTTGATTCAATGAATAATTATCATAACTATATACGTCGTATTAAAAAGAAAAAAATGAATTTTGAAAAATTAAGATATTTAGTTAAAAATACTCTGCTAAATAAGAAGTTCACGGACGAATATTATAAAGAATTATCAAAAAAATCGAGAAAGCATATGATAAAAACATTATTAAACGAATTTACATTATCTAATCGCGAGTCATCAAGCTCTATTAAGGATATACAAATAATTTTAGAAGAAATACCTTTAACATCTATTAGTAGTATAAAAAAATGGTATAATAAATCTTTATTATATTCAAAATACGATTATGTAAATGAATTATCTAATGGTGTCAAAGATATAGGAAAAGAATTATTATTTAGTCAATATACTATAATGGAGAAAATCCCTAAAAATATTATTAATTACCATGAAGCTATGCCTAATAATACTAATTATATTGAAGAAGTTAAAAATAATTATAAATTACAAAAAAGAGAGTATGATGTCAATGATATGCCTGAAATTTTCAAAGGCGAAGAGCACATTCTTAATTCTAAATGGACTAAATACAAAAAAAAGATATGGTATAAATTGAGATATATTAAAAATAATTATAATGAAAAAACAATAGAAGATTTCTTTAATTATTTTCTTAATATATTTGAAATTAATATTATTGATTATAGAGATATAATTAAAAAGGTTAATGATTATTATTTGGATACTTTTGAAAGTACTAAAAATGCGATCAATTATAATGACAAGAGAATCAAGATAAGGATAAAAAAACTATTTAAAGATCCGCATTTTTATAGCGAATATGTTAAAGAAATGAATGTTATTAAAAAAACTAAAAAATCTTTTAAAACATTAAGATTATTCTTTGATACTTATTTTGATAATAGTGATTATAATGAGAAAGAAACAATATTAAAAAATATTATAGCTAAAAATAATATTAAATTTGCCAACGACATTCATATATTTTATATGTCAAAACTTTTAAATATATCTATTATATTAATACATAATAGATCTGACTATGGAAAAGCAGTCAAAGTTGATAAAAGAGCTGGTGATAAGGATTTAAATGTAACGTCTACAATATTTAAAGCAGATGATAATTTATTACACAGACCATTAATAATGCTATATAGAAAAGTTGAAAAAAATAATATAACATATTCTATTATTAAAAACATAGACTATAAGGATTATTATTATTATGAATTACAAGATAGTCCAGATGAAATTAAAAATAAAATAATAAATAATATATCTAATTCATCTTCACAAAGCAATTATCATAGTATAGATAGCGATAGCAGCAAAGGTAGCAAAGGTAGCAAAGGTAGCAAAGGTAGCAAATAATAGTGATTATACTATTTTAATTTTCTGTTCTGGCAATTTATAGCAAATATTATTAATTTTATTATCTTTCTTAAAATTAATATTTAGCCCTTTTTCTATACATCCATTGAAATTATCATAATCTTCGGTGTCATCATCTCCTTCTTCATCTATTTTCTCCAATTCTTTATTATCAGAATCATCAACATCTTTCAATAATTCGTACATATGTTGTTCGTCTATTAATATTTTAGAATCACCAGTACCACAAGGAGGTTGTTGTCCGAGCATTACATTAGCAGAAACACCATTAACTTTATCGTATTCGGCAAATATGCTTGCGTTAATTAACATATCAGTTGTTTCTTCAAAAGACGATTTTGCCAATGGACCAATATCACCTCTATTAATGCCGTGCCTATCAATAGACATTAATTGTCCTTTATAAGTCATAGTGTCTATTAATAGAGACATATGTCTGTAATTCATTGACCCTTCACTTGTTACAGCTACTAATTCTTTGTATAAAGCATTGCGCGCGGCCTCAATTCCAAGAGTATCATAAATTTCACGAATATCATTTGAAATTGTTCGCGTTGAATCAACATTTTGATTTGCTAATATATCAATTAAATTAGTTCCATCGGTATCTAAAACCCATTCTACTATATTGTCAAATTTATTATTATCTTCGTTATATTTAGTATATTTCTTTTTATTTAGTGATACCTTTTTAATTCCCTTGTATCCTTTCAAAATGATTTGATAAACAATATTATGCTCGATTGCTTTAATAGTTGCTATTTCATCCTTTTCATCAATATCTTTTAATGCCGTATCAGTTAATTTTATTCTAAATATACATTCTTCGGCATTATCATCACTATAAACACAATCAATATATTTATCATAAGTTAAATTAATTTTCGTATAAATATCTATCATTTTGAGTCCGAATAAATTCATTTTAGTTTTATTAAAAACTAATCTCAAAACCCATGGAGATGAACTTTTTGACTTACATATATTACTTTCTATATCTTCAAATTCCTTGTAAATATTCATCATTCCTTGATCTTTTTCTATATTTGTGTTATAATGTTCGGCATTATCCCAATAAATTTCACTATATTCAAGAATATCATATAATTTAGTAATTTCAATAGAATTTTTAATATTCATAGCGTGATTTTTAGTAATATCAAGACGAGTATCTGTTATTTCTCCATCTTCATTCATTTCAGGATTAATAATACTCGCCACATCTTGTTTCATATAAATAATTAATGTAGGTGTTTTTGTTTTTTTAGTAGCAGATAAAATTTCTTTTAAACGCGGAACACCAGATGTTGCTTTAACAGCTGCCGCAGTACCTGATACGTGGAATGAATCTAATGTCATCTGCGTACCTAACTCACCAATAGTTTGCGCTGCTACAATACCCACCATTTCTCCAGGTTGAGCGATTGCTTGCTTGTAATATTCATATATTTGTAATACTATCCAGTCAAATATATCTTTAGTAAAATGATAATGAAATATTAATTTTTTAGGATTTAAATGTATTCTCAATAATATATGAAAGAATTTAGTACCTTGCTCTTTATTTTTAATATATAATTCCGATTTAATCTTTTCAATACTATTTAAAATATAATCGGGAGTTAAATCTGTTTTAAATGCTTCAATACCAATACTATTAAGTCTCTGCTTAGCATTATTTAAAATCCTTTCAAACGGGATAGGATAGTTAATAACCTTCTTTTTTTCATAATTAAATACATATTTTATCAAAAACTCTTTATCCTTAATCATATCATCAAAATGTTTAGAACACTTTTTATATGTTTCGTCATTAATAGAATTAAAAGCATCTGTAGTCATATGTATAGCCGAATTATCTGATTTTACAAGATGATATTCTTGCTCCAATTCAATAAAATTTTTATCAATAGTATTTATATTTTGAATTTCAATTTTACATCCATCCATTCCATCTTCTCCGTAAATATATTGAATAATTGAACCTATCGCAGTACGCACAGTATTATCATAATGAACTTTAGAATCTTCCATAGCTTTAACAAGTCTGCGCTGAATATAACCTGTCTCAGAAGTTTTAACAGCAGTATCAATAAGACCTTCGCGTCCACCCATTGCGTGAAAGAATACTTCTTGTGGAGATAATCCCGAGATAAAACTATTTTTAACAAAGCCTCTTGCTTCTGGACCATCGTCATATTTAGTAAAATGCGGCAATGTTCTATCAGTAAAACCATAAGTGATACGTTTACCATCGACATTTTGCTGCCCTACACAAGCAATCATTTGCGCTACATTAGTCTCCTTGCCTTTTGATCCTGATTTAACCATATTAATCATCCTGTTTGTATTTTCATCAATTTGAGATAATCCAATTTTACCAACTTCACTTGTTGTTTCATTCAAGATACCAATAATTTCTCGTTCAATATATTCTTCATTATTGAATATACTATTATTATCAATAGTGCCTCTACGAATTTCATCTAATTTATTATAAGCCTTAGTTTTCATTTCTTTAATCTTATTTTTTAGATTTTCGTCGGTTTGCTTATCAGTAACTAAATCACTGATACCTACACTAAAACCCGCAGTTAATAACCATCTACAAATTAAACGCTGAGTATTATCTAGAAACTTTCTAACTTCAAATGGTCCATAATCATGATAAATAACCGGAATTAATCCAGTAGTTATTCCGTGAAATACTGTTTTATCTAAATTACCTTTTATCAACTCACTATTATCAATTTCAAACTTTTCATTTTTCTTATTTTTTCTATTAATAAATAATCCAGGTGGCAAAATCTGCGAATATGTATATTTACCTGTATACATATAATTTTTATCAGGTTTATCTATTATTTTGCCCCCGAAATAACTATTAACCATTTGCATATTAGCCAGAGTTTTATCATGTATTTTTGTAATATCTTTTGTTAATCTATAAGAACCTAATAAAGTATCCTGTACAACTTCAATAATAGGTTTGCCATCTCTTGGTGCTAAAATCATATATGGTACCGCCGCAATATCCATCAATTCATTCATAGTTTGAACACTTTGAGGGCAATGTAAATTCATTTCATCACCATCAAAATCAGCATTATATGGCGGTGTATCAAGAACATTTAAGCGAAAAGTTTGATATGGCATAATAACTACTTTATGACACATCATAGACATTTTATGTAATGATGGTTGTCTGTTGAATAGTACAAAATCACCATTTGTCAAATGTCTATGAACGACATCGCCATATTTTAATTCTTTAGCATTTTGTTCCAAATCCTTTGAATATTTTAAATTAATAGTTGTATTATTTTTTTTAATATATTTTGCTCCAGGCCAATTATCAGAGCCATTTAAAATTAACTCCCGCATTTTGTCAATATTATATTGATTGACAGTCTCAGGAAATGTAATATTAATAGCAACTTTAATAGGAACTCCAAGTTCATCAATACTAATATAAGGGTCCGGTGTAATAACAGAACGCGCCGATTGATCTACACGTTTTCCATTTAAATTACCGCGAATACGCCCTTCTTTTTTCTTCATTCGGTCTGATACAGATTTTAATTTTCTACCATTTCTCTGTTGTGATGGTGCGAGTCCCGGTATTTGATTATTAATAAATGTAAATACATGATACTGGAGCAACATAGTTATATACTTAATAGTATCTTCAGATGCGCCTTTATTAATTTTATCAATAATACTATTATTCGTTTTAATAATATCGCTTAATTTATGTGTTAAATCATCTTCGCGACGCTGCCCATTTTCTTCTATAATACTTGGCCTTACAGCTGGCGGAGGTACGGGCAAAACAGTACATATCATCCATTCAGGGCGATTCCATTTTGGATTAAATCCCATCATCTCCATTTCTCGCTCAGTAATTCTTTTAAAAATTTTAAGAATATCTTCGGCTGTAAATTCTTGTGAAACTTTATCCTCTTTTTTTTTATCTTTCCATTCAGCAATAATTTTCATAGCATTCTCTTTTTGATATTTTGTAGGTTGTATCGCACCACATCCAACAACATCATCATCACCACATGCTTTAAGCTTTGTAGTTGTATTACATAATTTATAATATGCCTCCCATCGTTTTTGATTATTTTTTATCATCAATATTTTTGCCATATCATTTTTAAAATCCTTATGTTGTGTATCTGGTGAAATTAAACATTTTGAACATTTATAGCAAACACAATTAAGAATTTTCTTTACTATATCAAAGAACATAGCGTGAAATACAGGTTTTGCCAAAACAATATGTCCAAAATGACCGGGGCAAAATATATTTTTCTGCTCGCAAGTACAGCAAATACGATTATGTTCTAATACTCCCATGCGCGAATCAAATAAACCACTTACTATAGGTTCGCTTCCAGCATATGTATCAGTTTTATTAATTTCAACAACCGAACGTTTAATAATTTCTTCGGGGCTTAAAACACTAAATTGGATTCCTTTAACTTCTTGGATTTCAACTTTTTGGTCATTATAGGATAATTCTGGATAAATTGACATATCTCTTAATATTAGTAGTTAAAATAACTCGTGTTATGTTTAAACTATTTTAATAATTATCAATTTTTAATTTTTATTGCTTTCTAAATAAATTCGCAAAATCTTCATAAAACAAATATATAAGTATCAAAAATATTATAGTAATCATAAATAATACTATGAAATATCCGTATTTGCTATTTTTAAAAGGGATACCCTTGAACGGCATTGATAATAGTGATATTAAAAATGATGTAGGTAAAAATATTGCGGCTACGATTGTTAATATTCTTGATGTTCCAGAATCTAAATAAGAAATTCTTTGCATAGTACCATGCCTCGTTTGTTCTAAATTGTCTTTCAATAAAATTATATTATTCTGAAAAACTTTAATGCGATTTTTAAATAATTCATAATCATTATTATCACTTTTTTCTTTATCATATTCTATAATTATTATAATTCGTGATACAATCATTATCATATCATTAATTAAGTTATTATATGTCATAGCGTAAAATAATAATTTATCAACATACTCTATCATTTTATATCCATTGAAAAAATCTAACCACGTTACGTGTTTTTTAATCACGTACAAAATATCATTGAACCTTCTATAATCTCGCTCGCATTTATCTATTATATCAATAAATGTTTTTAATATTTTATTGTCTTTATTAATAAAACTAAAATTATCCACATCATCCGTCAATATATATTTATCTTTTTCTAAATAAAAAATTATATCATATATATAGATATTTTCTATTTTTTCTGTCAATAAATTTGAATAATCTAATCCGGTTTCATACTTTGTATTGGGACCTAAAATTTTTTTATCATTATTATAATCAATTAAAGGCACTGATAATTTAAAATAAAATTTTTTATCGTCTATTATTAATTTTTCTTTATTTGTTAATAAATTTTCTATATATTCTTTATTGAAATTTTTATTATTATTATACTTTATAATGTCCATTTATATCTAATATTATAATAACAATATTATTATTAATCATTTTTTTTTAATGATTATTATAAAAATAATTGTGCGCTGCTAGCAGGGCTCGAACCTGCGACCGCTCGGTTAACAGCCGAGTGCTCTAACCGACTGAGCTATAGCAGCTTATAGTATAATAAACTCTAATCCTTATATAATTTTTTGAATATTATTTTTATAAATTTCTTTTAAAGATTTAAAATTTTTGTCTTCTAATATTTTTTCATCTATTAACCACTTTTTAGAAAGCACGTTATATTTATTATTTTCATTAAATAAAATATTTATAAAAATATATAATACTGCCATTATAACAATGCTTTTAAATAAATCTTTAGTTGCCATATAAATAAGCGAAAATAATAGCACGCTTTGAAATATAGAATTATTTATTAATTTTTGTTGCGCCGGCGTTAATTCTATCTTTAAATATCTGCCACCAAATTGAACCAATATTAAAAATAATATTGACAAAGGTTCTATGTTATTAATACCTGTTAAAAACATTATAATTCTATTAAAAGACTATAAATATAATTAAATATTATTATTGTTTCTCATAAATTTTAAAAAATCTTTAAGATTATCTATTATTTTAGCAATTTTATTTTTATACTCTTTTTCATTATTTATCATATTTTTGTAACCTTCTTTAGTTTCATTAGTTTCTTTCTCTTTTTCACCATTAGCCTTTACATCATCTTTTGTGTCTTTCTCTTTTTCTTGATCTTTAAAATTTTCTAATGTATCAATATATATACTATTATTGAATATTTCACCATCAGTAAATATTATTATATCTAATATTAATGATATTATCGATAATAGTAATAATAACCCGATAGTTAAATCCCATTGTATTATATATATGTTTAGCAATATCAATATTATAAATATCCATGGATTATCTAATATGTCTAATATATTATCTGGATATTGTGCGGATGGTCTCAGTCCATATATAATCAAATATGCTATTAAAAATCCCATTAAAAACCCTTTAATAATATTGTTAACAATATCAGGAAAGTCTAATTCATTCATAGTTCTTCTTTACATTAATATTATATAAATATTTTTTTCGTGTTTTTTCTTTCCTATTTGTATAATAGAGAATATCTAAAATATTATGTACTATTCGACATTACAAGAAGCCTACAATTTAGATAGTTTTGATAAAAAACTTAAAAAAAAGAAGGATACGAAACCCGAAATCCCCGATAGTAATTCTGTTAAAGGTCCCGCTAATTTAGAAACAAGTAAATTATCTGCTTCGAGTGAAAAAATAGATGATTATAAAGAAACCGTTCGAAAAAATAGTCAGTCGTGTTCTCCTATACAAGCGCCAATGTATTCGATACCTTCATCTGATGATTGTAAAAATGAATTTAAAAACGTTATGAAAGTATATACAGAGGAAAATTTTAATAATACTAAAGATATTGATATGTCAAATATGGCATCTACAAATAACATAATGCCTTATTATGACGAGGATTTAGAACAATATTTTGATGTTAATAATTTAAACGATGAAGTAAAATATAATCCAAATAATCCTAATAGCCCTAAATTTTATATGCCTAATAATAATAATAATTCTTATACAAATAATAATACAGCAGAATATTCAAATAATAATACCATATTTAATAATGGTAATAATTTATTAAATACATCGCAATATAATTTAAATGAAGAAGAGAGGAAAAAAGTAAGTGAAGCTTTAAAATATTTAAAATCTATGGAAAATAAAATAGAAAGCGATGAAAAAAATGCTTATTCAAAACAATTTAATAGCGATTTAAATTATAATAATAATTCGCAAGGAAATAAATCAAATAACGATGATAAAACAAAGCAACTTGAAAAGGAAATAGAGGAGCTTAAAAAACGCGAAGTTATATTATCTAAAAACATAGAAGAAAACAAAAAAACACAATATAATATTAACTTAATTATAAATATTTTTATAATATTATTCATTGGAGTAATAATAATTTTATTATGCGATTATCTGGTTGACTTATCAATACAATTAGGTATGAAAAAAACTACTAATATTTTAGAACCATATATTAATAATAATCATTATCATAATTATCAACCACATCAATTACAGCATTATAATTATATAAATCAAAGTAATATGCCCCACAATATCAATAATACTTTAAATCATTTACATAATAATTTACCTCATAATATAGATATTCCTAAGATTGGGGCACACACTCCCATACCCTGTAATAAACCTTAATTATATCAATGTAATATTTATACAAAGCTTTACATTTTAAGAATGTAAGTTAAAATTTTTTATATACTTTTGAATATTATAAAAAGGAGTACATAATTTTATTTTTCAAAGGATTTTATAGATTTTTATTTTTTCAAAGGATTTTATAAATTATGTACTCTTTTTTTAATTATTATAAATCGCATATAAAGATTTATATGATATTTATCATATAACAATGTCTATAGATTTATCAGATTTTCTTAAAAACACATTTTATGTAGGTGAAGAAACCATATCAGAATTAAAAATGCTAAATAAGGATAATGAAGCTAATGAAGCCAATAAGGATAATAAGGATAATGAAGCTAATGAAGCCAATGAGGCTAATAAGTATAATGAGGCTAATGAGGCTAATAAGGATAACGAAGATAAAAAGGATGTTTATGATGGATGGTGGAAACCTTCTAATAATAATAAAAAGAGGGTAATGTTATGCGGAACATATCCTATAGGGACTAGTAATGGATATTCAAAGGTTGTTTATTATATATCAAAATATTTAGGTATATACGAAGATATTGAACTTACTATATATGGGTTTCAAAATGTTTCAAATACAAATGGCAAGAATATACGCAACGATATTCCAAAAAATGTAATATTATATGATGCGATGGCTAATGAAAATCCTAAAAGAAGTGGGTTTGGAGAATTAGAAATTAGCAATTATATTAAAACTAACCCTCAGGATATTATTATAATATTTAATGACAATATGATAACAACCGCATTAACAAATAATATAATTAAAGATTGTAACGATGCCAGAAGTAAATTTAAATTAGTATCATATATGGATCAAGTATATCCATATCAGAAAAAGGCATATATTGAACTTTTAAATAATAATTTTGATGCTATTATAGCATTTACTCCTTATTGGAAAGATATAGCATATAAATTGGGTATTAAAAAAGAGATGCCTATATATACATTTCCTCACGGCTTTGATACAAACTTATATTATCCTATACCAAAATATATATCGCGACTATATTTTAATTATAATTGCGATGATTTCATGGTATTAAATTTAAATAGAAATCAACCTCGCAAATGCTGGGATCATACAATAATCGCATGGGTAGATTTTGTAGAAACACATTATAAAGCTAACGTATTAAATGATACATCTATTGAAACAAATGAATATACAAAAAGACCTATTAAATTGATAGTAGGAACTATGATAAATGGTTATTGGAATTTATGGGACGTTTTAGAAAACGAAGTTAAGTTTCGCAATGTTCCTCTTGAATATGTTAAAAGTACTATTATAGAAGTACCAATGCCACAACAATTATCCGATAAAGAAATAAATATATTATATAATTGTTGCGACGTAGGTTGTAATAATTGTAATGGCGGTGGTTACGAATTAACAATATTTGAATGCTTGGGATTAGGAAAACCACAAGTGTCTTCTTTTGTAGGTGGTATCAAAGAATATTTAAATACCGAAAATTCAACACCTATAGAACCTAAAATATATCAATATTTAGATAATAAAAATAATGGTATTGGTGGAAAAGCCGAATTAACAGACCCTCACGAGTTTGCTATAGGTTTTTGGAAGTATTTACATAATCCAGAATTAGCAGATAAACATGGAAAAAATGGACGTGAAAATATTCTTAAAAATTATAGATGGGAAACATTGGTAGAATATTTCTATAAACAAGTTTTAAACAATATTATTAAAAATTGATTTAGATATAATGATATAAGATGGTAACAAAATATATTAATAATAATGGCATTGTTTATTGATACCGAAACAAACGGATTACCAGATACTAAGGGTTTAAATTTGAAATGGGGTACATATCCATATTATAAATCTACTAATAGATATAATGACGCGCGTGTTATACAATTTTCTTTTATGTTGACTGATGAAAAATTTAATGAATTGGAATTAAATGATTTTATTATTAAAAAAGAAGACTTTGATATAAATAATTCAAATTTTCACGGAATTACTAATGAAATATCTTTAAAAGAAGGCGTGGATTTTGATACAGCTATTGATAAATTTTATGATTTATTGAAATCAGTTACTCATATAGTAGCACATAATATTTTATTTGATATTAATGTAATAAAATCAGAATTATATAGAAGAGATAAATATGATATTATTCAAGAAATTGATAAAAAGAAATTGCTATGTACTATGAGTCATACTAAAGATATTATTAAAATCAAAAATAAATATGGTAAAAATAAAAATCCTTCTTTGAAGGAATTATATTACTTTACTTTTAATAAAGAAATAGATAACCAACATAATTCAAAGTATGATGTAATAAATATGCATTCATCTATAAAAAAAATGTATGATGATAACATTTTAAATTATTCAATAGTTTAAATATTTATATTAAAATTATCTTTAATCGGCTTTTTTATTTTTTCCTCGGCAAATGTATTAATCGGCGACGTGATATTGCTATCTGTAAATTTATGTATATCATTAAGTATTTTGTTCAATTCTTTTAATAAATCTAATTCTTCCGAATCTTTAGACATTCTATAATACATGTAGAAATATATACAAGGTTTTATAAGTTGTTATTAAACCTTATATTTTAATTCTTTAATAATATCATAATCTATAACGCTACTACTATTATTAAAATAACGCCGCGATATAGGATTATTAGCTATTTTAATTATTTTTTCTAAAACCTCTTTATTTTCACCTATATCATTATTATTTATATATGTCGCAACCGATTTAATATAATTATTATACATCATATCTTTAATATACGTTTCGACATAATCACGATAATATCTTATTTCATTTTTATCTGTAATATACTTGAGTAATTCATTATTCTGTATGTCTTCCTCTAATTTATTTAGAGAATTACTGAAATCCTTTAATATATCTTTATTCAACATATTATGCTTTCTACATTGTATCGTGTTACTATTTGTTATATTATTTGGTAAAGAATAAGTTGAAAGTTGAAATTTAATTACTTCAAATTTTTTTTGATATTGTAGTAATAGCGATAAACGACTGCTTATTATTTCTAATTTATTTTGATAATCATTAAACTTAATATACCCAGTTATTATTGTTATTAAAATCCCTATAAATATTGATGTAATACTTATAATATATGTAAGAACCTTTATTTCTTTATTTTCCGTATTTTCTATAATTAATCTAAGCGCCTCAATAAAAGTTATAACAGATGAAAAAATCAATATAAATATAGAAGACCACCAATATTTATTATTAATACTATGATATGCCCTCCTCGCTATTATAATGTTTTTCGTTTGCTCTTCTAAACATTTTATTAATCTATTATCTAATATTTTTTTAGAGTTTTTCAATGATTCCAATTCATCTTTTTTAATAATATCTACTTCTTCTTGTAATTTTTTCAAAGAGTCTTCTTCGCGTTGTTTATTTTTAATAATTTCTTTTAATTTTTCCATAGCATTTTTAACCTTTTCTTCAAGCTCATTTATATTTATTATAGGTTTTACATCTTTTACATCATTTTCATCTTTTTCATCTTTTTCATCTTTTTCATCTTTTACATCTTTTTCATCTTGTATATTTTCTAATTCACCATTTTCTTCATTCTTAGAAGTATATCCATCAGATTCATCGCTATTATAATCTTCCATATTATCAGTATGTATACTTAAAAATGTATCCATTATAACGCTTTATATTGAAATAGTATTATATATCGCCTTAATGATAAACCCTTTTTTTTCACTATTTAATATTATATTTAAAAATATGCTTTCATTTTTTAAATAATTACATTTTTTCAATACTATTATTTTACTATCTTTACAATTTATATAATGGTTTATTTTGGCTTTAATCCTTTCATTTTTAATAATAAGATTAATAGTATTATATATACCATCATATGCTGCTAATAATGTTCTATGTGATATTGTTTCTATATTTAATATAGTCATATATTTATTTTCTCTATTTTCAATAATATCTAACAAATCATGATACAATGTATTAATATTTGTCATTTTATTAATTTAATAATAAATAAATCATAAATAATTTTATAGATTTTAAGTAAAATGAAGAATGGTTTTTTCCATTTAATACTTGTGAAAAACCAGATACAAATAATTTAATAGCTCAACCTGTTTCTGCTTCTATAAATTTATTATCTTGTATTATATTACTATTTTTACTATGTAAAGCAAAAACATTAATAATAAAATTATTAATTTTAACATTTATCGCTTTTCAATTATTTCACGCATTTTCACATAGTAAACATATTGACGGCGATATTCAAACATACATAATACATGCTATATGGTATTTAGTATCATTTATGATACTCTTTGCTAATAAAATATTAATCAAAAAAAATATAAGCAATAACACAATATTATTACTATTTTTCATAATAATTGTAGATTTATATATATTATTTAATACCGATAAATCGCTTATCGCATTTACTGCTTTTAGTATACCAACTATTATTATATTATCATATTATAATAATTATAAAAAAAATATTAAACGCAATATACACATCATATTCATATTGTTGATAATATTGTCTATATTACTTTTAAATGAAAAGTTTAATTGTAATGCTATGATGGCTTATTATGTTTTTCCTTATCATATTTTTGTGGAAATTATGGGTCTTTTATTATTTACAATATTAGCATATACATTTTTACTATTAGAATAAATATTAATTCTTAAAAAAATATATAAATAATATTATTATTCATATAATTATATAATTATAATGCTTAAAAATATTTTACTATTATCATTGATATTATATGCTAAAGCTTTCGTACCTTTAAAAAATATTAATTATAATAAAATTAATAGAAATCAGGTATGCGATAATTTTATAAATAATGTTAAATTGCGTTTTTCCAATGATATTAGCAGGAGAGACATTGTTGAAAAAATTGCGTACACATCATCATTATCATCTTTATCATTATTAAGTTTTCCAGCATATTCATTTCATAATAAAAAGGTTTTAGTCTTTGGTGCGTCGGGATATACGGGAGGTGATACTATAAGAGAATTATTAAAAAAAGGTTGCGATGTTGTAGCAGTTACAAGAAGAAAGGTTAAAATTGTTACCAGAGAAAATGCTGGTGCGGATACTCTTGTAATAGATAATATTAATGATGAGAAAAAAATTAAATCTGTAATTGCCGACGTAGTTAAACCCGAAACACTTAATAATATAATGAATGGAGTAGATTGCGTTATTTTTTGCGCTTCTTCACGTCCAAAGGTTAAAATCACGGCTACACCTGGAACTAAAGATTATGATAAGTTTAATAATACCGATATAGTGGCTGAACCGAGTTATAACGTAGAAGATATTGGTTTAGTAAATGTAGCTAAAGAGGTTATTAAAAATAATGTTAAAAAACTAATTATAGTATCTTCAATATGTGCTAAATGTCAAATTGGTAAAGAAGATTATGGAGAAAGCATAGACAGAGGATTCGCGAGTTGTGAAAATTGTTACAAAAAACAAATTGGCGAAGAAAGAATATGATTATTATATGAAAATATAGCACCTGATTTTAGTTATACTATTATAAGACCTGGTATGTTATCACCTGGCGAAAAAAGAGGTCCCAAGGAAATTGAGTTTAATCAAGGTGTCTCAAAAAGCGGCATAATTTCACGTATGGATTTGTCAGATATTTTAGTTTCTGCTGCTTATTCCAATGATGTTTCTAAAAAAACATTTGAAGTTTATTACAAAGATACGGCACAACCTGTTGATATGTTTAAATCGTTGAAAACATGTAAAGAAATGGGAAAAAGCGTTAAAGAATGTTTTTTTGGAGAAGATTATAAAAATGATAATGAAACAATATCTATCGATAAAATGTTAAAAAATCCTGTTAAAGGTGTGATTTTTCCATCGGGAAACGAAGTATTAGGCAATAACTATAATGATATGTTTAAACTCTTAAAAAAAGATATTAAAAATGACGATTATGATATAAATATATTGAAATCAATTGATATTATATAAAAATATATAAAAATATATTAATTATTTTAAACAAATATGTCATATAAATATATATTATTAATATTATTTTTTATAAATATATCAAATGCTTTTACAAATATTCCTATGTTACATAATAAAAATAACTACTATAATAAACCGAAATCAGTTTTAAACTTAAAACGAAGAAGTATATATAAATATATACCGCTAATATGCTCTCCATTAATTACTTACGCATTTGATAATAATAATGAAAAATCAATAGAAGAGTTAAGAAGTGAAGCAAATAGGATTATAGAAATCATAGATGCTCAAAAAGAATCATTTAATTTACCATCTTTACAAGATACGCAAGATACGCAAGATACGCGAGATACGCAAGATACGCAAGATACGCGAGATACGCAAGATACGCGAGATACGCGAGATATTGAAAACCTTTTAAATAATATATTAAGTAAATTTAAAGAAGATAAGGAAGGTAATAAATCTTTGGCATTTTTACAAAATAATTGTGCTCCATCTAATACTATTAAATATAAGCAAATAGATAAATTAAAGGCTTCTTTTAATGATGGGAAATATTCATTATTATTAGGAAAATTTACAAATTATACTATAGATAAATACGAATATATATATGATAAAGATGTTAATACTTCATATTATAATGTAGATGTTAAGATTGAAGCGGATTATAAAACTATGATTTATAATAGTATTCAATTTGATGATATGTATTATCCAGAAAAAAACTCAGTAAATAATAATTGCTATGTAATGTATAGATGGATATTTACAAAATATGATAATAAATATTTAATAGATGGTTGCTATTTATTACATAAATAAACCCATATAAATATATATATTATTTTTATAATTATAATGAATGTATCATTATATCAATTAGATACAAATGCTATATATATCATTACTAAATATTTTGACAATTTAAAAGATATTTTTAATTTTGCTTATACATGTAAAGAATATTATAAAGAATTAAAATTTTTTATAATTTCATCAAACGCGCTATTAATAAATACATTTTGCCATTATAATGGAAAATGTATCAAAGATGTCATGGATAATAGTTATTATACTTATAATAATTTAAAATATTTTTTTAATGCGAATTCAATACCATTACCAAAAAATAAAAAAGAAATAAGTAATATTAAAACGTATAATACTGAGTTAATATATAATCACTTTTATAATAAAAATAATATAATAAATTGTAATATTCTTAATATTTTTTATTATAAATTATTCATGATGAAATATGGTGATATATTGTTTGATGATGATAAAGAAATAATATACAATAACCATATAATAAAATTTAGAGACGATGTAGATGTATTATATGATTCATCTGTATATTTTAGAAATTATTATTTGATATATGAAGCTGATTATAGTTCATTTCATATATCAAATTATATTCATAGCGGTGATCTAAACGCAAGTTTAATTATAAATAATCATTATAGCTATATAGTAGATCATCTTGAATTATATAGCATAAATATTCTTCTATTAAATAAAAAATATAAAGAGGTATTAGGTATTTTAGAAAAGCTTCAATATAATACTCATACATATAATATTAATAATATATATATAAATATAGCTAAAATATTTAATATATATTGTTATTGCGACGATAGTTTACATAAAAAACTTATAATAATATATATTCTTATTAACTATTGTCGAAATACAATAACACCGAATATTCATAAATATCATAAAAATAAAAAAAACCACTATACCCGTGTAATGAATAACATAATAGGTATATTTGATGAATATAAAAATAAAAATAAATATATAGATTGTTATGATATATGTAAGCCTACTTTCTTTATAGATTTCATGAACGAAAATCTATTTAATAACATATCTTCGCTAATCTAATCTAATCTAATCTAATCTAATCTAATTTAATTTAATTTTGGATCAATCTTCGGCTCTAAATTTTTTAAAGGTATATTTAATTCATTTTTTCCTGATTTTTCTAAAAAATCCTTTCCTCTTTCATTTTCTAATTGTGTAAATGCGGCACCTCTATAGCTTCCTAATTTAATCATAGCTTCTTTAATAATATTATCACGCGAATATTTAATCATTACTACATCATCTGGTTTGTATAGTTTAAGTATTTCGTTAAGATTACTGGGATTTTCAATATTTTTACCATCTATTGATATAATAATATCACCTATCTTTTCTATTTTATTTGTTAGTTTATTTCTTACTATTCCTCGCAAGCCTGCTTCAAATGCTGGCGAATCGGGAGGTACTTCTAATATTAATACTCCTTTTTCTATAATTGGTATTCCGCTTTTTTCTGACTCTAATATAGAAGGGTTCCTTTCCATATATGTTATACCTAAAATTGCTTTATTGACGAAACCGGTATCAATAATATCTTTAATGGATTTTGCTGCTATTTTAATTGGAATCGCAAACCCTATTCCTGCGGAAACACCCATTCCAAGCGAAGCTGTATTAATTCCAATAATTTCACAATTACTATTTAATAATGGACCCCCGCTATTTCCCGGATTAATAGCTGCGTCCGTTTGTATAATTCCATATATTTTTCTACCCGTAGGGGCTTTAATCTCTCTATTTATACCTGAAATAATACCCGATGTTAATGTATGATCTTGTCCGAATGGATTTCCTATAGCAAAGGCAAAATCCCCAATATTAACATTTACGTTTGCTTTATATTTAATAACTCTTAGTTTTTCATCATTATTATCTAACTCTATTTTAAGAACAGCCAAATCATTATCCGGATCTATTCCTGTTAATTTTGCTCTATATTCTTTCTTATTATTATTTTTGTCTGTTATTGTAACTATGGCATTATCTACTTTGTTGATAACGTGAAAGTTAGTTATAATATGCCCTTTTTGATCCCAAATAAATCCGGTACCTACACCTTTCGGTAAATCATCTTTATCTATATTATATTTATCTGCCACATTTCCGTATTCCGTGCTAATATAGCATACAGAAGGAGAAACTTCATTATAAATTTTATTCTGAAATCTTTCTATATTTTTTGAGTAAATTATAGGACTATTAATTTTTTCATAAAGGTTTGCTACCCCTATTATAGATGTCCCGTATAATAATAAATCTCTCCTTTGCGTATTAGGGATATCACTAATCATCTTTAATTCACATATGTCGCACATGTCATGTTTTATATAGTTTATATTTAAAAAAACTCTATTAATATACCCGTACGTACAATTTGTTATTAATAATAATAATAATATAGTATGCTTCATTTTATTATAATTAATTTCATATCTTTATATGTTATAAAAAAAAGAGTACATAATTGTTAAAAAAGTAGAAAAAATATAAAAATTATTAAAATTCTATTATTTTTTTAATTATGTACTCAAAATAATTATTATACAGAAATTTTAAAAAATAGTGTATAGCCCGCTACTTGGGTAATATATATTATCAGCGATTCCACCTTGCGGTTTCTTGACAGATTGCCTTCTGAATAATATACATTATGATTCCTTTTTGCTTACTATATAGATACTTTATAACCCCCTTTTAGGATATATATTTCACTATATAGCAATATGCTATACCTTATTCTTATTTTATTATAATAATTATATCTAAGTATCTTAGTCATTTTTTTGTTTAATTAGGACATATTTATTCACGTGTTAATTATATAGATAAATATGTCCTAATTAACAAAAAAAATGATAAGAATAATTACAATTATTTATTGTCCGCAAACCGATTTTGATAGATCAACGCGAACCAATCCAAGCTAATCCGAGCTAATCCGAGCTAATCCGAGCTAATCCGAGCGAATCCAAGCTAATCCGAGCGAATCCAAGCTAATCCAAGCTAATCCAAGCTGAAGATGGCGCCAGTCCAGAAGATGAACCAGGAGAACCAGAAGAAGCAATTGAAGGGTAACATTGAGAAAAAGGAAAAAAAGAAGAGGGAACTTACCAAGTACAACATCTTTATGAAGGATAATTTCAATAAAATATATAAAAAAAATCCGACACTTAAGCCTAAAGAAATTATGGCATTAGTTGCCGTAGAATGGAAAAAAGAGAAACAGCCGCCACCCAAGATAGGTGTTTGCTTGCTTAATATGCTCAACGAAGAGGAAGTCTTCGAACTCCTTGAAGGAGATATGAAGAAAGAGGTTGAGAAGATTTTGTATGGCGAACTCTAAAAGAAATAAGATGGCGAGCTTTCGTGGAGAAAGTAGTATTTAGGTAATAGAAAATAGATTGTTAGGTATTCTATTTTTTATTATTTATTTATATTAAGATAATAGAAAAAGGAGTACATAATTGTTTAAAAAAGTAGAAAAATATAAAAATTATTAAAATTCTATTATTTTTTTAATTATGTACTCAAAATAATTATTATACAGAAAATTTAAAAAATAGTGTATAGCCCGCTACTTAGGTAATATATATTATCAGCGATTCCACCTTGCGGTTTCTTGACAGATTGCCTTCTGAATAATATACATTATGATTCCTTTTTGCTTACTATATAGATACTTTATAACCCCCTTTTAGGATATATATTTCACTATATAGCAATATGCTATACCTTATTATTATTTTATTATAATAATTATATCTAAGTATCTTAGTCAATTTTTTGTTTAATTAGGACATATTTATCCAATATAAATTGTGTTCTCAAAAAATTAAAAATTGATAACAATTTAATCCAGTCCTTATTTTTTATAAGGACTACCTTTTAATATGTCAAGCATCAATTATAACAAGTTTAGCCTCTGTGTTCTTCCTACTCAAATGGGGAAAACATTTATTACTATAAAAAAAATTTTAGATGAAATTGAGAATGATGCCACGAAAGGTATCAGTGTTCATATTGTTTTCACTATGAATACTCTTCTCAACAATAAACAATTTGCTAATAGATTGAGTTATATTAATAAAGAACATGGCGAAAATGCGATTGGTGTATTTTCGTCTATTTATAAAGGAGATTTAATACATATAAATAGTTTATGTAAACTTATCTTATTGTCTAAGGACAAATTAAAAATGCCTAAAATTATAGTAGCATGTAGCAATCATAGGAGATTTGTAGATTGCTTTAAATATATAGAGTATTTAGATAAAACCCCTAGTATAGTCAGGAGAGCATTTCTTTATTTTGATGAAATACATAAATATATTTCAGTTAAAAAAACTGATTTGCGAAAAAAAATAGTAGATATCAGCGATAAACAGATATTACATGGTATATTGGCAATGACAGCTACTCCCGATATATTATGGAAAAAAAATAATAATGACAAAATAGACGACTACTGGAAAAATATAAAAATTATAAATATTGATGAATATGATGAAAACAATTATTATGGTTGGAGCGATATGATAATAAAAGCAAAAAATATTTTAATAAATAGGGAAGAAGAAACTTCAAGTGATGGAGTTTGTGGAGAAGATGTAGAAAGTTTACATTATTCTGAATTATATAATATTGAGTATACGAAAATAACATTAAAGGAAAATCCAGATATACTTTCAGAATATACGAAAACTTTTATTCCAGCAACGAGAAAACGAAAAACACATGACATAATGAGAAATATGATATTTGATATTAACCCATTCGCTGTAGTAGTTACATTGAATGGCAAAGAAAAAAGTATGAAATATAAAAAAAAAGATAAAGCTTTTGAAACAATTAATTTAGTTATTTCCACGGAAGAATTAGGAGATTTAATAGCACATCATTTAAATACTAATAATCTAATGAGCCGTCCCCTTGTTATCACAGGATATTTATGTGTTGGTATGGGGCAGACACTTGTATCTAAAAACTTGGGACCCTTTACTTCGGCAATTTTTGGATATGATAATATAAATAATGATACGCTTTATCAATTATTTGGCAGAATTACTGGACGTATTAAAACTTGGCAAGAAGAAACAATTAAAACATGTGTTTACACCACTATAAATAATTCGTTAGTTTGTAAAAAAATGGAAGAATGTGCGCGAAATATTGTATATAAATACAATGGAAAAATATTAGATAATGAAAAATATAGAGAACCTTTAGAAAAATGTATTGAAATAGCTAAAAAGTTTAAAAAATAATTTATATAATATATATTATATAAAATATATGTAATTTATATTATATAATAAAGTATTATATATATATTTTTTTAATGTATAAAATATGCGATAGACTATATATAGACATACACGAAGATGATATATATACAAGAAAATTGATAAATGAATTAAGAGATTATCATATTACATCAACAGATTACCACGAATCACATTTTCCATTAAATAATGACTATGGACCCATTAATATATGTAATATTGTCAACTTTATAAATTATATTGATAATGTATATAAGGAACCTAAAATTTATAATAAGAAAATTATATATTACGTTTATCTCAATAAAAACAATAGTTATTTACTAAATGCTGTTTTTTTATTTGGCTGTTATTTGATAATTAAACAAAACGCAAAGATTGACTCGGTAATTCATAAATTACTTTGTATTTTTAATGATCACCCTTGCTATTATATAGATTGTATTTCTAAATGGGGAGGATATTATTCATCTATTATTGATTGTTTAAAATCAATAAACTTTGTAAATCTTAATAATATTGAGGATTTCAATAATTTTGATATTCAAAAATACGAATATATGACAGACTATTTATGCAGAGATATGAATTTAGTTGCGAATAAATTTATAGCAATGGCATGTCCTACAGATAAAAACATTTTAAATATAAAAGATATATTGTTGAATAATAATTGTAAAAAAATAATTAGGTTGAATAATGATTGTGATGAAAAATATGATAAAAATGTGTTTTTAAAATCTAATATTGAATTATTTGATTTATATTTTGACGATTATTCAATACCAAGTATAGAAATTATTAAAAATTTTATGAATATTATTAATAATACAGATTTTAACGAAATTATAGCGGTTCATTGTAGAGCAGGATTAGGAAGAACTGGATTATTAATATGTATATGGCTTATTATAAAACTTAATTTTGAGCCTCGTGAAGCAATTGCTTATTTGCGAATAATGCGTCCAGGTTCTATTATGGGAAATCAAGGATTTTTTATTGAAAATATAGACTATTATAGAAAATTAATTTAATATTAAATACTATTACCTCTTTTAATCTTTTTAACATTTTTTTTAATTTTATTATTTGAAAAAAAATCTGTTCTGCTCCTTGACATTATAATTTTTATATTATCATAAGACGATAATTTAACCGTTTCAGTATTTTTTTTAATAATATTATTAAAACATTTTACTAATATTAAATTCAATTCGTTTTCTACATAATCCTCGCATTTTTTGATATATAATTCTACATCCATCATATCATTCATATCATTCATATCATTCATATCCTTCATATCATTCATATCCTTCATATCCTTCATATCCTTCATATCATTCATATCCTTCATATCCTTCATATCCTTCATATCATTCATATCATTCATATCATTCATATCATTCATATCATTCATATCCATCATATCATTCATATCCTTCATATCATTCATATCCTTCATATCAATTATATATTCTATATAATGAATATTTATATATAAATTTAATTTTAAAAAATCCAAAAAAATAAAAATTGATTGCTTTGATTCTCTTTATATACTTTACTTTATATAAGGATAAGAATGTCTTCGTTTTCGTCTTCTACTTCGTTGATTGCTACTACTCGTGGAGAAACAGAAACAAATGTTTCCTTAAGTTCTACTTTAAAGGAATGTTTCGTTTGCGTGTCTCCTACGACTAAAAATAATATGAAAGTTTGCGATTATTGTAATTTTGAATGTTGTGTTAATTGTTTGAAAACTTACATTAATTCGCAACAAAAAGCAGAAAAAAATTGTATGAATTGTAAAAAGAAAATATTGAGGTCTGTATTAGTTTCTTTCTTTGGAAAGACTTATGTAGACAACATTTATAAAAAAGAAATTAAAGAATACCTGTTTAAAGAGGAAATGATGCTTGTTCCAAAATCATTGCCAGAAATAGAAAAACGTAAAAAAATTAAACAGATTGATGATATCATCAAGAGTTTAAGTGATGAGTATAAGAATATAATCGCAAATAATGATAATTTTGAAAAAACTATTGAATATTACGAGAAGCAATATTTAACACAAGGAAGAATTGCATTCTATAAAGCTCAGAAAGTAATTATGAAGAATATTAAAATAGAAAACGCAGAGATTAAACAATATAAATATCCATGTGAGAATAAAGATTGTAATAGCTTTGTAGATTCTAATTGGAATTGTAATATTTGTGAAAAAACAACGTGTAAACATTGTAGAGTCATTAAGGAAGAAAATCATGAATGTAAAAAAGAAGACATTGAAACAACCGAGCTTATTAAAAAAGATAGTAAAAATTGCCCAAAATGTAATATATCTATTATGAAAACATCTGGATGTGATCAAATGTGGTGCGTTTCTTGTCATACAACATTTGACTGGAAAACACTACATATCAAAACATCGGGTGTTATTCATAATCCTGAATATTATAGATATATGCGTGAAAATGGCATTGCTATTCCTCGTAATCCAGGAGATAACAGATGTGTTGATGAATATCAAAATGCTTATAGAAATTTAACGAATATCAATAAAGAATATATTGATATTTCCAAAAATTATAATAAACAGCTTATTTCAAGTAGCAAAAAAACAGCTAATAATAATATTAAGAGCAAACCGGTAATATTAGACGTTATTAGCAATGATTATTTTGTAGAATTGTATAACTTATATAGACAAATAAATCATATGGAATTTGTGGAAATAACTAATATGCGAGATCAAATAAATCCCGAAAATATTGAGATGGCAAAGAATAGATTAAGAATCAGATTCTTAGAAAAAGAGTTAACGGAGGAAAAATATAAAAGCATTTTATTGAAGCAATACAAAGAAATAGAGTTTTTGGAAGAAACTATTGATTACAATATTACTATATTAGAGGTATCTAAGGAATATTTTATCTACAAAATCAATAATTTATTAGAAGAGATTGAAGAGGCGAAGAAAACAAAAATTGAATTAAATTTTAATAATTGTAATAGACTAATTAAAGCTCGTAATTTTATCAATGATGTAAATAATTTACATTATAATAAAATGAAAAAATATAAATATGATAGATTTATTTATATTCCTAAACTATTGATGAAGTGATTAATTCTATTAATTAATAAATAGTAAAAATTGAATGTTATATATTTTTTATTTTTAAATATAAGAGATATAATGGATAATTTAAAAGCATGTCCTGAAGGGAAAGAAATTAATCCTAAAACGGGTAGATGCGTTAAAAAATGCGGTAGCAATCAGGAAAGAAATAAAGATACTGGTAAATGTGAAAAAAAATGCCCCGAAGGTAAAGAAATTAATCCTAAAACAGGTAGATGCGTAAAGATAGTAGCGCAAAATAAAATAGTGAAACCTACTATTTCAATTGAATTAAACAATAAAAAAGAATTAATTAAAAATTTTAAAATATTGGAAGAATATGAAAATTTAAATAAGCAACCTTTTAAAGCAAGAGCTTATAATAAAGTTATTAACTCTCTTGAATTACATGTTGATAAAATTGATAGCATAGAAGATACAGAGAATATTAAGGGAATTGGTGAAAAAATAAAAGAAAAAATTATACAATATTTTCAAAATGGTAAAATAGATGCCGTAGAAAAAGCATTATCTGACCCCAAGTTTACATTACAGCGTAAATTATCTAAACTATATGGTGTGGGGCCAGTAAAGATTAAAGAGTTAATGGAAAAAATAACTTCCTTTGAAGATTTAAAAAACAAGCCCGAAATATTAAATGAAAAGCAAAAAATTGGCTTGAAATATTATGATGATCTGCTAGAACGTATTCCAATTGAAGAAGGAAAGAAACATTACGGATTAATTGAAAAAATATTTAAAAAAACATATAATAATATTGAATTTGAATTAGTTGGAAGCTACAGGCGAAAAAATAAGGATATGGGTGACATAGATGTATTAATTAAAGGAAAAGAAGATATCAGTTTAAAAATCTTAATAAAAGAATTGAGTAGCGCGGGATATATAATTGAAACCTTAGCAAATGGCAAGAATAAATTTATGGGAATATGTAAAATATCACCCGAATTACCCGCAAGAAGAATAGATATATTGATTGCTGACCCATCATATTACTATTTCGCATTGTTATATTTCACGGGATCATATTCATTTAATATTTATATGAGACGCATAGCGTTACAAAAAAACATATCATTATCTGAATATGGTTTTAAAGATAAAAATAATAAAATAATAGATACAAGCGATATTATTAAATCAGAGAAGGATATATTTGATTATTTAAAAATACCATTTGTTTCACCGGAAAAAAGAGATAATATTGAATAAATTAATTATTCTCTTTATTCTCTTTATTCTCTTTATTCTCTTTATTCTCTTTATTCTCTTTATTCTCTTTATTCTCTTTATTCTCTTTATTCTCTTTATTCTCTTTATTTTTATATTTTAATAGGTATAAATATCTTCTTCTTAGATAATAAGTGCTCCATTTTTCTATATTATTGAATTTATTCATAAAATCTTTATACTCTTTTTTATAATTATGTGTTATTTGATTTTCGCATAAATGGTTTATATATATTATAATCGCTGATAATTTCATTAATAATCAAAGTAATCGAGCAAAGATATCTTAGGAATATTGTAGTTGAATTTTCGCATATGTATTTTTTTTCTATATTAGGTAGTGCTATCAATGAAACAACGGCAGTTGGAACAACTATGGCCCATATTTTATAATTACCCCATTTATAATAAATGCGCGCCTTGTAAATAAAAATATATAATTGACATATAATAAAATCGGCAAATTGTGAGTAAAATGCTCTTACTATTACATGATATAGATAAAGCGGATAAAGTAGTGATAATGAATATACTCTATGATAGTGAATAGTTTGGCATTTACCCTTTCTTACAAGTGTCATCATAAATGCCGCAGCTTGTATGGCATATAGAGGAGAGAAATTAAGTGTCGCTCCTATATCTCCTGGAAATATAGCCAAAATTGTTGCCCCAAATTGTTTTTTTGAATATTCCAATTTTATTTTTTGTATTTCTTCTTCAATTAAGTTAATAGGATAAGGCATGGCATTTGTCGTCCTTTTTTCCTTGTCTCCGTATTTTTCGGTTATAATGCTTGCCATTTTAATACAACCAATAATTAATAAATATTTTATAACACATTCAGTAATTATAGAATATATTTTATTCTCATTTGTAAAAAAAATATTAGATTGAGAAGGCCATAATTTTAAAATTGTAGCTAATGTAAAAAGTACGTGACGACACGAAAACAATATTGAATGAAGCCTAAACTCTCTCCAAATCATAGGACTGCTAAAATTTCTCTTTTCTGGAAGTGGAATTGTCAGAGATGCTATAGGCAATAAAGCATGAACCAATACCAAAGAACATGAAATGATTTTAGGTTCAAAATCTGGAAAAGAATTTCCGTAAATAATAGCATAATAAAATCTTAATAGAAAATTCGCTAATGCTAAAAATCCAAGAGTTTTATGAATATGAAATTTATCATGATTTGTAAATAAATGTGCCATTTATATCATTTATATCAATATATTTTTATATAAATTACATTTAAATATATATATATAATAAATATATAAATGTTAGTTTATTTTCCTTGGAATTATCAAAAATCCCGAGTTTATGAATGTTCAATATACAATGAAACTAATAAAGAATATATTGAAAAAATTAGAGAATGGATAATCTATAATAATCCTTCAAAAAAAAATTCAACCCATATTTGGTACAAAGACCTGCCTAATAAATATTCAAAAATGTTCTATGATTTGGCTAATAGTCAAAATATTATTGATATGTTTAAAAAAAATCTAGGCGACAATTATTATATTGATTTACTTAATGATATGAACGAAATATATGTAACACCACCACCCATAATTCTCAATAATATTACATCAGATAATATTTTTTATACAAAACATATAGATGGACCATTTTATTTATTTCCATTCGCATCTTGTTATAGGTTAATAATTGGATTAGATAATAATTCAAAAGTAATCACGAGTTTTAATATGATTCCTCAATTAAATATTGTTAAGAAAGGTGATGTAGTTGCTTTTGATTTTCACCGCGAATGCCATTATATATATGATAATACGTATGATACATCAAATGATACATCAAATGATACATCAAATGATCTCGTAAAAATAAATAAAGATGTGTCGTGTGACAATTTTAGGATTATATTGAAGGTTCATTATTGTGTTTATCCTAAATGGGCTTATTATTTTGGCAAAATATTAGGTAAAATATCAATATATTACGATAAATGTTTTAGAAATCTCTTCTTATTTACTTTGACACCTAATAAACTATACAAAAAATATATATCATATATAATGATATATTCCACATTAACATATCATAATATTGAATATTATATAGGATATAATAATATATCTTTTGTAACATTATTATATATTATATCTTGTTATACTAATTATAGTGTATTTTTATTAGGTACATCGTATATACATTATTTTAGATGGATAAATAGTATTAAAAATAACTGCGATAATTTATCTCTCACGAGGGATTATAGATTTTTCTATTTTACTTATTTAATACAATTATATTATTTATATTATCAAAATATAACTATACAGAAAATATTGATAACAAATATTATCAATATAATAACTTTTGTATATCAAATTGATAATTATAAATATATAAATAAGATATTTGAGATTTTCATGCTAGTATTATTATATTTAGATTACGTTGATAAATACGCTATAGAAAATTTATATTTACATTTACATCTTATAATGAATATTATTGAATATGATTTATTAAATTGAGTTTTTTGAATTAATAAAAAAGAGTACATAATCGTTTTTAAAAATCTTTTTTAACATTTTTAATATTTTTCTTTTAAAATATAAATTATGTACTCTTTTTATTAGAACATTAATTATAATGGATGCTAATGTTAAAAGAATTAAATTAAATAATGGTATTAAAGCAATAATAATCCCTTTGAAAAATAAAACAAAATTGACGCACGTATCTGCATCGTTTTTTTTAGGATTTAATCACGAAAATAAAAAGAATGGCGAGATATCTCATTATTACGAGCATTTATTGGGTAGATTAACTTCTGAAAAATACAAGAATAATAATTATATTTATAATGAATTAGCAAGAAGAGGTGCTTACACAAACGCGTATATAAATAAATATGAGACTACAATATTTATAAATGGTTTATATAGTGATATAGATTTTTTTTTAGATATTATATCTAATTCTTTGAATAATTTTTATATTGATGATAAAATTGCGAAAAAAGAAAAGTTAGCAGTCGTACAAGAACTTAATAATTTTTTAAATAATTATAGTTACCCATTTGAATTCAAAATATTTAAGTACCTATACCCGCGATATAAATACTATATGAATCATAAAAATAATATTAAAAATGTTAGAAAATTTACCATGAATGATATTAAAAGATTTATAAAAGAAAAGCTTTGTACCAATAACTTACTAATAACTATATCATGTAATAATAGCAAAGTCAAGCAAACAGCAGAATTAGTTAAAAAGTATTTTAGTGTAATTAAAAAGAAAAATTGTAAAAATATATATCCTATATTTGCTAATAAAAATAAGAGGTTTAAAGTAATATATATTAATAACAAAAATAATAATAATGTTCTTATAAAATTAATGGTATGTAAAAACATCGAATATATGTCAAAAGAACATCTAATGTTAAATATAATATCAAATATTATGTTTAATTTTAATACCGGCGTTTTTTATAAAATATTAAGAACTAAGATGGGATTAATATATAATATAGGTTTAGAAACCGATATTGATATTATAAACAATAAATCATCTTCATATAACATATATACAGAATGTGATAAAAATAAAGTGCCTGAATTAATATTAAATATATTAAATATTATAAATGAGTATGATATAACTTATCAAGAATATGCTAATGCTATTAAAAATATTAATTTATACTTTGAAACGAAAAAATTTATAAAAATAAACTCTTTAGACGAAGATTATAAAAAATCGTTATTATTCAATAAACCATTGTTATATAATAAGGACTATTTGGAACTATATAATAATATTAAATATAATGATATGAAAGAATATTATAAAACTTTTTCAAAAAACATACTAACACAAGGAATGTTATTTTATTATTCTAATAAAAATTTAAATAAAAATATAAATAATATATTAAATAATAGCATAATTAAAAATAAATATAAAATGCTCTATATATAGAAAAAGAAATGGATTCAATATATTTTTATATGTATTTAACTGCTATATTATTAAGTACGTTAGCGTTTACAATATTGAGATGTGTTTTTAAATTACACGAATACGATTTTCTATTTTATCCAAATCATAATAACAATATTATGGAAAGTAAATTTTATTTAATATCACATATAATAATTAATTATATTATTGGTTATTTATTCGGTTTTAATGTATTAATAGGAATGTTAGTTAAAATTGCTATATTTGAAATATATCTATATATGATTGAGAAATGTGATGTTTTTAAAACTACTAAATTTGACAATCTTGTTATTATAATAATATTATCCGCAATAAGTTATACTATGGGTTCATTGACTAAACTTGCTGTCGATAATTATAGTAAATAATTTCTATCCTATATCATTTTCTATTTTTGCTTTCGCGTAAGCTCTCATTACATTTTCTGATGTCGCAATGGGTAATATATAATCTTTTGCGCCATAAAATTCTGGATTTTTTCTACTTTCTCTATTAACAAGAGTTCTTAAAGCATTTATATCGTGTAGTTTATAGTAAAAATGCTTAACTTCGCCATCATTATAAGTTAATTGTATAAATATAGAGGATACTATTTTGTTTATACCATCGGGCATATAAAAACTATTCGGATATGTAAATTCGGTATTAATAATTCCTGAGCCAGTAATATCTTGCTTATTAGGTGTATTTTCAAAAGCAATTTGATTATTTGGAAATGGTAATCCTGATCCTGAATAATTTGACATTCTGTCTATAGGGTTTGGTGCCATAATTAATATATTTTTATATAAATTAGGGTTCTTGACATTTCCTACTAATTTTACTTTTGAATAATCTTTATTAAAATTAACATTTAAATAAATATGTTCATCATTAAAATTCATTATTATATCTCTATATTTTACATATAGAATTATTTTATTATGATTTAATAAAAATAAATTACATATTTACTCTTGTGCTTGTACCTAATCCAAACTTATTAACTTCTATTTTTTCACAACTTGTCGGGGTACATTTCACAATATATCTCTCGGGGTACATAGTGCCTGGATCATTGAAAGGTCTATTACAAGGAGCGCAAGGTTGTAAATTATTTGTCATAACTATTCTATTGCGTTCCATTAATTTTTCAGCATTCTCTTGTAAAAATACTCTGCTTTCATAGCTACTTTTAATAATATTATTATTATCTAAATCGGTCATTAGTTCTGAATTTACCATACATCTTGGTCTATAATCAGTAAAGGAACGTCCATCTGACATTTTTATAGGGCAATGTGGTTTTTTTTCCGTTGAAGAATTGAAACTCATCCCTTTTATTATTATATTTATCTATTCAAATACAATATTTTTTATTTTTGCTTTTTAATATTATCTATTAATCTCGCAATTAACATAGATTTTGTGCCATCCGTACTTAAAGAATTAATTCTACATTCGTCTCTAAGCTTCTCTAAATTCATAGATTTTAATTTACGGCTTAAAGTCTTATCATCTTCATTATTAAAAGTAATATCGGATGTAATAGACTCTGTTTCAATAATATTATCAGTATTTATATATTCAACATTATCATCATTTGTCATATTATCTATATGTTTTTCAAGTTCATTTACATCATTCATAGTATTTTCGTATTTGGCTTCGGTGGCTTCTTTTCCTTTGCTTGTATCACTAATATCACTAGTATCACAGGTGTCACTGGTATCACAAGTGTTATTAAATGTGATATTTGTTGAATTATATGAAATGCCTATATCATTAACTTCAATAACTTCTGGTAAAATATTTAGTGTAGATTCTTTTACTACATCATCCTTTAGATTACATTGTTTTTTAGCTTTAACATTTTTAGCACCACCTTTTTTACATTCGAAAACATCAATTATTGATATATCAACATCTGCTTTGTCATAATATTTATTTATATTTTCACAACTAATATTAACATTTGTTATATCTTCTGGGGTACATTTTTGCTTAATATCTCCACCATATTGAGAATTTTTAAAAACCTCATTCATTATAATATCCGCCTTCTCAATATTTTTTGATAATTGTTCATTACGCTCTTCTTTTTTCATAATATTTACCCTTTTTTCTAATAAATAATAATTACCCTCGAGGATTGTTAATTTTCTCCATAAAAACATTAATAAAAATACTAAAATAGCAATGACAAATATTGTTAAATATGTTTGATTAAATAAAAAACTATACATTATTTATTAAAATCATAATATATTTTGTTTTTAATTTTAATCGCATTATTAATAATTTCTTTAGGAAAATCCTTAATATCAAGCAATTCTATAGCAATACATAAATATGAATGCCCGTATTTAATTTTATACGGAAATATATACTTATTACTTTCTGGATCTAATATTGCGTCCACAGAAAGATTTATAAATTTATTAGGATATTTTTCTTCTAATTCAATTAATTTATGAAAATGTGTAGTTATTATTAAAGATATGCCTTCGATTTTACTAAGATACTCTATTACCGAATAAGCAGTTGCCATACCTTCTGTTGGAGGCGTTGAATGCATGGGTTCGTCCATTAAGAAAAGCCCCTTTTTACCCATACTATTTATTTCCTTAGCTTTTTTAATCATATTTAGACAATATTCAGCCTCGGCTTCAAAATACGACCTATTACCTAATTCATCAGAAACTCTCATAAAAGAATTAATAGTATCATATAATATTAATTTTGATTTTAAGCTATATGTTATACCAATTGATTGCCCCAATATTATATTTGATAAAATTGTTTTAACATATGTTGTTTTTCCTCCAGCATTCGGCCCCGTTACTATAATATTTTTATCTAAATTAACAGGGTTCGAAACTTGGTACATATTTAATAATGGGTTTTTGGCATCCCAAAGTTTTGTTTCTACATTATTATATTCAGGCATAGACCACTTTCCTGATAATAACAGGTTATTTATTGAATACACAACATCAACACCATATATTGTTTTTAATAGTGAAGAAATTTTATTTTTAATACTTTCACTCTTCCATATTCTATATATATCAGTCATGCTATTATTAATTTCAAGATCATCAAAGTTTTTATCAATAATAAAAAAAGGGTCTAATATATTTTTATCAATATTTTTAATAATATTTATAGAATGTTTTACAAAATACACTAACCCTTCCATTTTTTCATGAAGTTGCATTTTTGTTTTGTATAAGAATGAAGCTACTTCAAATGTTTGATACATATTATATAAATAAATTCCGACATATATAAAGAACCCTATATATTTGAATATATCTTGTTTTATATTACCCGTTGTTTGTAGCAATAATTTAATAACTGAATACATAGTACTGATATAACTTGAAATACTGATATCCATTTTCATATAATTTTTTAAATAAAAGTAAGGAGCACAAAATGTAGATATAGGGTATAATATTGATGTCATTGGTATGAAAAATATTTTATATAGATGATAAGAATCTAATAGTTGCTCAAAATAATTTATATAACATAATATAAATGATGATGGAAATAATATTTCAATGGAAGAATTCTCTTTGATTTCATCTGATATCTTGTATATCCATAATATATCATTTTCATATTCTTTTAAAATATTGATATCTATATCATAATCAATAAAAGCCCTTTGTCTTTTAAGTAGTAATATCTTATCATTTATAGGGTTTTCAATTAATTTTTTAATTAATAATTTACTTCCTTCTAAAGTTGGAATATCAGCCCCCCAATTATTTATATTTGTATCTTTATAAACATCTGAAGAAATATCTATTTTTTTACCGGTAATTATATCATTTGTAATAATTTTTTTCAATATTACCTCTTTTTTAGCAATATCAAAATCAAAAAGTTCTTGAAACTCTTTTATTGTTTCATCGTCCATTTTATTTATAAAATTATTAAAAAATGATATAAAATCTCGCACTTATTAAATTAATAAATGATGAATGGAGATAATATAATTTTGATAAAAAATGGTATTATATACAATATAGAAAAAGAACCATATGAAACTAATGCTAATTCTCATAAACGAGCATGGTATATTATTAATAATATAAATAATGAGAAAAATTATAAAAAGTTAATAAGCGAATCCATAATATTTATTAATAAAAAAACAATGGAATATTAAAATTACTCAAAAAACTCCGCTGATCCCCCACCATTCATTTTTTTTCTTATTTTTGGTGCGGCTTTAGGTGCGGCTTTTGGTGCGGCTTTTGGCGCGGCTTTAGGTATGGCTTTTGGTGCGGCTTTTGGTGCGGCTTTTGGTGCGGCTTTTGGTGCGGCTTTTGGTGCGGCTTTTGGTGCGGCTTTAGGTATGGCTTTTGGTGCGGCTTTTGGTGCGGCTTTTGGTGCGGCTTTTGGTGTGGCTTTTGGTGCTGCTTTTGGCGTGGCTTTTGGTGCGGCTTTTGATGCGGCTTTTGGTGCGGCTTTTGATATAGTAATATAATTTTCATTTATTAGATTTTTATTACCTACAGATAATCTGAATCCTCTCATTAATATTGTGGCAACTAATGGTTTAATATTAGTACCACCTTGTATTTTATACATTCTTCTATATTATAATAAATATTTAAATACTAAAAATGTAGCTACGATAGTAGAAGCAAAATTTATAAATATAATAAATAATATAAAAGGTATAAGATAATATAATAAATATATCAGTATAGGTTTTACAATTTCATATCTTATATTTGATTTTAATAATTCATCTTTGATATATTCAATCAATATATTTATAATATTATTTTCATTTTCGCTTTCATTATATAAATTAGTATTTAAATCATTATCCACATCATTATTTATAACATTTTTAGACATCTTTTAATAGTTATTTATAATTAACAATATTATTTATAATATTCTAATATTATAATAGTAATTACTATGAACAATATTAACGCGTCTAATTTTATAAATAATAGTTTAAAAAAGAGTAGGCCTAAAAAAATATGCCCTGATGGAAAGGTATTAAATCCATTAACGAACCGATGTATTAAAATTAAACCGGAAAAGGTAAAAAAAACATTAAAAAAATATGATGAAAATGGAAATATTATTAAGAAAAGTAAACCTAAAAAAATATGCCCGGAAGGAAAAGTATTAAATATATTAACAAACCGATGTATTAAAATTAAACCGGAAAGGGTACATAAAACATTAAAAGAATATGATGAAAATGGAAACATTATTAAGAAAAGTAAGCCAAAGAAAGTATGCCCTGAAGGTAAAGTATTAAATCCATTGACAAACCGATGTATCAAAGTTAAACCTGAAAAAATAAAGAAGAATGCTACTACACGAAAACCTTATTCTAACTTAATTAACAAAATATCAGAAAAACCAAAAAATATATCCAATAAAGTTTTCATAAATGATGTAATAAAAGAAGAAAGTAAAACACCAGAATTTATAGAATTATCTATTAATAATAGTTCATCTTTAAAAAAAAAGAAAGGCGCTATTATAAGAAATTTTTTTAAAGATAAATTAATGATTAATAAATATACACTTGATAATCGTATTAATTTTGCTAAATATTTAATAAAATGTTTGAAAAATATTAAAAAAGAGGATTGTTTAGAATATAAAAAATTTGGAAGTAGAAATGGATTTACTATAAATAATATTGTCGATTTAGTTAAAAAAATAGGTACAGATAGCGTTTATGGCGCTATCTATTTATCATCTATTAAAGGTTGTATAGGTGGGTTTTCAATCGTATCAAAAGTTATGTCCGCTTCTGCCGGCAATTTAAAAGAAGTATCTTTAATGAAAAAAATTACAGATAAATTGCTCATACCTAAAAAAACTAAACATTTTGCCGCAGTATATAAACATACTATATGTAAAAAATCAAGAATTACAAGCTTTAATGGCGATGAAATGATAATGCCTGCGAAATTGAAATTAGTTTCCATTAATGAATTAGCACATGGAGACCTTAAAACATTAACATCTGATAGGAACTTTGTATCAAATGACGAATTAATGTTTAATGTTTTATATCAAGTATTTATTTCTATTGGAACGTTTCATAATACCGTTAAATATATACATCAAGATGCGCATTACGGAAATTTCTTATATCAAAAAAATAACGAATCAGGATATTATCATTATATTTTTGAAAAGAAGGATTATTATTTGAAAGCTTGTGGATACAATATGATGATATATGATTTCGGTTTATCATATGATATATCAAAAAATTATCCTGATAAATATGAATCAAGAGCTTTCCATGATTATTCTCGTATTGTTCATGCCTTTATATCAGAAAGTTTTGGAGGATGGATAACTCTTCTTGGCCTACCAAACCATAAAGCAGATTTAAAATTTAATCAAATTAGAAGTATATTATTTGATTTAACTAACGAAATTCGCAAAAATATATATAAATCTCCGAGAGAATTATTTAATGATATAATAACGCAGATATTTATACCATTCTCTCCAGAAAATATGTTTTTAACATCAAAACCAAAAGCAAATATAATAAATCAAAAACCTTATATAATTGGTTAATTATATATATAAAAAAGTATTTGCTATTAAATATAGAAAAATGCTTAAACCCCCTGTTAAAAAAAATAATAAATATTTATCACTATCTCAAAAAGCAGTAAAACTATCTATAACTGATATTAAAATTAAAAGTATTAAGAGGTTAATCAATGGTACCGGATACAATTTAACTATATACATTCCCGAAGAAACAAATGAAGATATCATAAAACAATTAATTGATTTTGATAACAAAATAATAGATGATATTACAATAAATATAGAAAATTGGTTTAATAAAAATTTAGATAAAAGCGATGTTATTGAATTACATACTAAAAGTTTTTGTAATCAAACTAAAACTATTAATATAATTTTAAATGATAGTGAATATAGTAATATTATATATAATGATAGAAAAATAAATGATATTGATAACATAATAGACATCTTAAAAGATAGCAAAAACAAGAAAGTAACTATGAATATTTGTATAGAATATTATGGTTTGTATTTTTATAGCGAAAATACATCTAATAAATGGCTAATAAAATCATTAGATATTACAGATATCAATGATGATATTGATGAAATGTTTTTAATAGATGATGTTATAGATAAAGTAGATGAAAGGTTTTTTAATATTAATAAAATTATGAATGAAAAAATTCAAAAATATAATGATATTATATCTGAATATACAGATGATTATAATAATATTAAAAAAAAAATTGAAGATATAAAAAAAAATAAAGGTAATAATAATATAAATATTTTAATTAATAATATAGATAATATATTAATTACACAAGGTGAAAAAATTAAAAAAAAATATTGATATATTTGAAATAATTTTAAATATAATCTATTGTAAATAATAGATAGATATATATAAGTATAATTAATGGGTGCTAATAAAAGTGTTGTTATATCGTTTTCAATAGCAATTTTATTGCTATTATCTTTATTATTATTATTAACATATAATTCAAAATGTAATAATGCTAAAAATAATACAAATAATATGTATCATAATAAAAACGTACCTGAACCTTTTTATTATGAAAGATTTTCAAATAATACCGAACCTATGAGAATGTCCGTTGCCGATGTCAGCAACAAAAATATAAATCCTTCTATGGCTTCTAATGGAATTGGTAATTTTGCTCCATCTGAACCTAATGGAAATGAAATATACTCGGCTACTCAAACTTTAGAAAAACCATCAAGTGAAAATAATCAAAATAATAATAATGTTAATAATATAGAACAGCAAAATATGTATAAAAATAACGGAGTTATGGGAAGTTCTATTGCCGGAATGGATGGCGGTATGGGTGGAGGAATGGATGGCGGTATGGGAGGCGGTATGGGTGGCGGTATGGGAGGTGGAAACAAAAATGCGAATAATGGTCCATATGCTTCATATGAAATACAAGCAAATGATTCTTCACAAAATATGCAATCGTGCTATCCAAGAGATAGATTAACTGCCGATGATTTATTACCAAAAGATGCAGCTGATAGTAAATGGGCTCGCATTAATCCTTCAGGGGCGGGAAATATCGGAGATCAAAATTATTTAACTGCTGGTTATCATGTTGGAATTAATACTGTAGGTCAATCTCTTAGAAATGCTAACTTACAATTAAGATCTGAAATACCTAACCCGCAAAATGCTGTTGGACCCTGGTTAATTAGCACTATTGAACCTGATTTAAGACAAAATACTCTTGAAATTGGGAGCGCTCCATCATATTAATACTATTTTTTTTTTATACTTAAAGAATATATATATTTGATTATTTAAAGTATGTGTGATTTAGGTCAAAACTTATTATTAAATTCATTGATTGATTTTTATAGTAAAAATGAAGAATACCGAACAACATTAAAAAGTATTATCAATGGAAATCACAAATTATCATTGAGAATTATAGAATGGTTAGTAACACATTATTCTAAATGTTACAATATTTATTATTGGATTGATGATTTTAAAAATATATATTATGAATATCCTGAGAATATTGATAAAAACATTAAAAAGGTTAATTTATATCAAGACTATAGAGCACAATTAAAATCTTATAGCAAATTTAATTTTGATTCATTTAGAAGACATCATAGAATAACATTCTTTATAAATAATGATAAAACAGATCATATTGAAACTACTGTAGGGCAATTAAATTTTTTTAGATGGATATTCAATAATAATATAATTAATTACGCTATAGATAATTATGATATTATATATAAAAAAATGATAGAAAATAATTCATGTAAGCAAAAAGTTATTAATAATAATCATGATATTATTAAAACAAGATGCTTATTAACATTTGATTAAGGGTTCTCAAGTAATATTATTCTTTCCAATAAATCATTTATTTTATTTATTAATAAATTAGATGTATTATATATATAATTAGAAGTATCTTGAATTATATTTTGCCCGTTTATATTATATGAGCCATTTATTATATTTATATTGCCATTAACAATTAACTTATCGGCATTTGTAGAAGGTGATGTTCCTATACCAATATTACTATATTCAGCATTTATTTGTATTTGATTAGTTATAGATGGTGGTATGTAAGATAATCCTTTATTCCAAATTTCAACAGCCGTCCAGCTTGATGATGTTGCGGGATAATTATCATTATACATATATTCAGACCTATTTAAAAATAGTAATCCATTGTCTAATTCTCCCACTTTATTTTTCCAATATATTGTATAATATACAAAATCTGTTGTTTGTGGTTCATCTTGATATGTTCCTGATACATTTATTATAGAATGAGAATATGTGCTTGAATCAGCACCTAAGTTATGTGAAATCCAACAAGCTGTTCCTGATTCATTATTTGAAAAATATCCAGATTTTGAACCATTTGCGTCACTTATTTCAATCCAATTTCCTGATCCAATTTTCCTATATAACTTTAATCCCCACCATCTTGAATCAGATGAATACTCTGCGCCAATATGACAAGATAAAGACACTAATATTTTTGATGCTATATCTGTAGGTTTTATTGAAATAACGAAACCGGTATCTATATCGTTATTTACAGGTTCCCAATCATTACCAGATTTAACTTCCATATTTTTATATGTATTATGTCTTGTTTGTATTACCATACCTTGCGTAAATTCAAATTTATTATCAATTATTGTTTGATAAGTTGTATCAAACTTATCATTTATATCGCCTGTAATTAAATTACTTGTTAATAATACGTAATTACTTGTATTTTGAATACTGCTATTTATTTCATTGTATTTACTATTGATATCGTCACTAATTATATTACTTGTTGATAATAAGTAATTACTTGTATCTTGAATATTATTTGTTAGATCACTTATTATTAAATTACTTGTTGATAAAACATAGTTACAAGTATCTTGAATATTATTTGTTAGATTACTTATTATTAAATTACTTGCCGATAAAACATAGTTACAAGTATATTGAATACTGCTATTTAATTCATTATTTTTATTATTGATATCGTCACTAATTAAATTACTTGTTGATAATACGTAATTACTTGTATCTTGAATATTATTTGTTAGATCACTTATTATTAAATTGCTTGTTGATAAAACATAGTTACAAGTATCTTGAATACTGCTATTTATTTCATTGTATTTAGTATTGATATCATCACTAATTAAATTACTTGTTAATAATACGTAATTACTTGTATCTTGAATATTATTTGTTAGATCACTTATTATTAAATTGCTTGTTAATAATACGTAATTACTTGTATCATGAATACTGCTATTTAATTCATTATTTTTATTATTGATATCATCACTAATTAAATTACTTGTTAATAATACGTAATTACTTGTATCTTGAATATTATTTGTTAGATCACTTATTATTAAATTGCTTGTTAATAATACGTAATTACTTGTATCATGAATACAGCTATTTAATTCATTATTTTTATTATTGATATCATCACTAATTAAATTACTTGTTAATAATACGTAATTACTTGTATCTTGAATATTATTTGTTAGATCACTTATTATTAAATTACTTGTCGATAAAACATAGTTACAAGTATCTTGAATACTGCTATTTATTTCATTGTATTTACTATTGATATCGTCACTAATTAAATTACTTGCCGATAAAACATAGTTACAAGTATCTTGAATACTGCTATTTAATTCATTATTTTTACTATTGATATCATCACTAATTAAATTACTTGTTAATAATACGTAATTACTTGTATCTTGAATATTATTTGTTAGATCACTTATTATTAAATTGCTTGCCGATAAAACATAGTTACAAGTATCTTGAATACTGCTATTGATATCATTGTATTTAGTATTGATATCATCGCTTATTAAATTGCTTGTTGATAAAACATAGTTACAAGTATCTTGAATATTATTTGTTAGATCACTTATTATTAAATTACTTGTTGATAAAACATAGTTACAAGTATCTTGAATACTGCTATTTATTTCATTGTATTTACTATTGATATCGTCACTAATTAAATTGCTTGTTGATAATACGTAATTACTTGTATCTTGAATATTATTTGTTAGATCACTTATTATTAAATTGCTTGCCGATAAAACATAGTTACAAGTATCTTGAATACTGCTATTTATTTCATTGTATTTACTATTGATATCGTCACTAATTAAATTACTTGTTGATAATACGTAATTACTTGTATCATGAATACTGCTATTTATTTCATTGTATTTAGTATTGATATCATCGCTTATTAAATTACTTGTTAATAATATATAGTTACACGTATCATTGATTATATCACGACCATCAATAGTATATTTAAAATTTTCTCCGTTAGTTACTATATTAACATTTCCATTTATTGTTAATTTATCTGTATTTGTAGATGGGAGAATACCAATGCCAACATTACTATATTCTGTACTAATTTTTATTTCACTATTTTCACATGGAGGTATATATGATATTGATTTATCCCATATTTCAAAAGCAGTCCAACTTGAAGATGTATTAGGATAATTATTATCATACATATTTTCAGATCTATTTAAAAATAGAAGACCATTATTCAATTCGCCTATTTTATTTTTCCAATATATAGTATAATATACATTCTCTAATGTTTGGGGTTCATCTTGATATGTTCCAGATACATTTATTATAGAATGTGAATATATACTTGAATCAGCTCCTAAATTATGTGATATCCAACAATTTGTCCCCGATTCATTGCTTGAGAAATACCCTGATTTTAAACCATTTGCGTCACTTAATTCAATCCAATCACCAGCACCTATCTTTCTATATAATTTTAATCCCCACCATCTTGAATCAGAAGAATATTGAATACCGATATGACACGATAACGATAATAATATTTTTGATGTTATATCTGTCGGTGTAATTGAAATAACGAACCCTGATTCAATATCATTATTTACCGGTTCCCAATCATCACCAGATTTTACCTCCATTTTTTTGTATGTATTATGTCTTGATTGTATTACCATACCTCGCGTAAATTTTACTCTATTTTTTATTATTGAATCATATGTTTCACTAAATCTATAATTGATATCATCGGCAATTATATTACTTGTTAATAAAACATAATTACAAGTATCTTGAATATTATTTATTATATCACTTGTAATTATATTGCTTGTTGATAATACATAATTACAAGTATCTTGAATATTATTTATTATATCACTTGTGATTAAATTACTTGTTGATAAAACATAATTACAAGTATCTTGAATATTACTATTTGTTTCATTGTATTTGCTATTGATATCATCGCTTATTAAATTACTTGTTAATAATACATAGTTACAAGTATCTTGAATATTATTTGTTAGATCACTTATTATTAAATTGCTTGTTGATAATACATAATTACAAGTATCTTGAATATTATTTATTATATCACTTGTGATTAAATTGCTTGTCGATAATACATAATTACAAGTATCATGAATATTGCTATTAATATCATTACTAATTAAATTACTTGTTGATAAAACATAATTACAAGTATCTTGAATACTACTATTTGTTTCATTATATTTAGTATTGATATCATCACTAATTATATTACTTGTTGATAATACATAATTACAAGTATCTTGAATATTGCTATTAATATCATCACTAATTATATTACTTGTTGATAATACATAATTACAAGTATCTTGAATATTGCTATTAATATCATCACTAATTATATTACTTGTTGATAATACATAGTTACAAGTATCTTGAATATTGCTATTAATATCATCGCTAATTAAATTACTTGTTGATAATATATAGTTACAAGTATCATGAATATTGCTATTGATATCATTACTAATTATATTACTTGTTGATAATACATAATTACAAGTATCTTGAATATTGCTATTAATATCATCACTAATTATATTACTTGTTGATAAAACATAATTACAAGTATCTTGAATATTGCTATTAATATCATTACTAATTAAATTACTTGTTGATAAAACATAATTACAAGTATCTTGAATACTACTATTTGTTTCATTATATTTAGTATTGATATCATCACTAATTATATTACTTG
>Ga0315906_10000347_pt1 | contig 74560 bp, 62 predicted proteins | sample LakEriMetagenome_4_FD_203526 | JGI IMG/M metagenome (GOLD analysis project Ga0315906, IMG submission 203526) | Freshwater fungal communities from buoy surface, Lake Erie, Ohio, United States - Buoy 2 MA122 | ecosystem: Environmental > Aquatic > Freshwater > Lake > Lake biofilm | place: USA... | reverse complement strand
CCCGCCAAAATATCTGCAGTAATTTGACGCGTAAGAAGTTCAAACAATATTCCAGCATTCTTGAATTTTGAATGTTTTGCTTTCTTATGCATAATATTAATATTATTTATAAATATATCAGAACTCCTTAAATATATAGGATTTGTGTTTATTCTTTTATATTTCTTTCATCCATAAAGGATTTTTCTTCTCCTTCTCTTAAAATTTGTTTTTCATCTTCCACCGTATTCAACATATCAGTCAATCCTCTTAGAGATTCCAATGATAAAGGAGACTTGTTTTTATACTTGTGTGTTACTGATAAATCACTACGTCTGTTATTCTCTAGTGTTCCAAGTGGATCTTCACCAAACCTATATTTACTTGCATCTTTTCTACCAGTTTGATCCCGTTCGGCTAACTTTGGAGCTGCTGGCTTAGATTCGCCACCAGTTGGTTTAGAAGTGTCATCTGCACCGGCGTCTCCTCCTTTTTCACCCTCACCAGCTGGAGGTTCAGATCCACTTGGTTCTACACCTCCCATATCAGCACCAGCTCCGCCCATATCACCTTCGCCACCACCTCCACCGCCGTCTTCTTTCTTTTCCGACGATTTCAAGAAATTGATAGCTGGATCGTTACCTTCTTCCTCAATTTGTTTAAATCTATAAGTGCCCTTAGCATCATCAATTAACTGTTTCTGTAATTCGATCATATCTTGATCGCTCAAACCAAACACATTTTCATAAATCCATTTTTTGCTAAAGAATTTATTTTCTTGCATGTCTTTGGACACTTCAACTTTACTCTTCCAAACATCTATCTTTTCTTTTTCAAAAATGGTAGATGGATTTGTTAACTCTAAAGTGAAATCGACCAAAGATTCATCACGATATCCTTGACTATATAAATGAATTACTGCAATCTTATTTAATTCACTTACAATAATTCTTTGTATACGTTGAATTGTTCTAGCAAAACGAATATCTTCGGCAGCTAATGTAGCTTTACCACTTAAACTTTCGTCATATCCCAAGAATGCTTTTGGAATCTTAAGGGCTGCCATCATCTTGTTACGAAGATATTCGATATCGTCTGTTCCGGTCCATTCCAATCCAGGCAAATTATCAATACTGGTGCCACTATCACTACCACGAACTGGTAGGAAAAAGTCTTCAACCATGTTTTGTAAATTGAAACGTAAGTTATAATCACCCGTTTGTTGATCTACATATGGAACCTTTTTCATTTGAGTCATAATACGTTCCATGTGGTTATCCACTTCATTAGGTGGAATGTTACCAATATCAACCTTGAAAATACGTTTTTCAGGAGCACGCATGATACGATGAATTAACATTGCGTCTTCCATCAAACTCAACTGTTTCCAAACACGACGAGCACCTTCCAACATACTCTTACCATATGGTAAGAAATTACTATCACTCAATAAACGAAAATGTGCTATCTGATAATTTTCCAAATCTTCTATTTTATTACCATATGGAAGATTAACTTGAAACTTTACAAAGTTTTTATTTGTTAATGCTGCATTTTCTACACGGGTAACATAATATGTGCTTAGAGGTTCAACCAAATAAACACCATATTCTGGACTAATATGTAAACGAAGATAAAAATCTCCGTATTTTACCATACAACGTGTCCAACTCCATAAATTGAATTCTATATTTAGAATGTCATAAAATAGATTATGAAGAATATTCTTGATTTCGTCATTTGTAGATTTGATTTGTAGAATTTCTCCCATTTCATCTCTAGTAGTACATTCGTCGGCATATATGTCTAATGCAGATGCCAAGATCGGATCCATATCCATTGTATCATAATCACGAAATAATTCTACACGACTGCTTTGATATGATAGATTAAAATCTCTAGTATATTGGTTATATGAAGTGGTACGTAATCTATTAAAACGATCTCTTAAACTATTACGATCTGTGGCATACTGAATTTCATCGGTATCGACAACCTTTAACTTTTTACCGCCAATGTTTCTAACAATTACGTCGTTTGAAAACAAACGTTTCAAACGTGCAAATAATGAACGGTTTCTTAATTCCTGAAATGATTGATCTGCCATATTATTCTATTATATAAGTATTTACAATAACCAACTTAAACTTTCTTTTTTATCGTTAACGGTAAATTCAAGAGTCTTATGATGATCGGGTACCGAACTAATTTCTTTGGGTAATATTACAGGACTTGCTACTTTAGATATCTTAGAAATCATAGCTTTATTATAAGCTATTTGATCATTTCTAAGTCGAAGTGCAGTTTCACGGACCCATAAACCTATACCAATAGACATTACCAAATCATCGTTGTATCCTCGCATTGCTTCTGCTTTGGGACCATTCCAAATAAATACATTTAACTCTTCGTATAAACGTTTTGATTTGATTATTACTTGTTTTTGTCTAAAAAATAACTCTAAATTGCTTACAATCAAAGGACGATTTTTAGTTGTAGTAGTAAATCCCGCAACTAATTTTTTATCTTGTGCGTGTAATTTATTACTATAAGACTTTTCCACATCTACAATAGTAAGATCACTTGAACTATAGAAAGTATTTTGATAATTTCTATCTATAATTTGTTGAAGTGTACCCCAACCAACGTTATTGTTTTCTACAACTAACAGTGCATTGTTGTATTCGGTAGCTACACTAACTAACAAGTTTCCATAATCCTTTGTAGTTAATTGTCCTTTATATTCAGCTACCTGTTCCATACTATCAACGTCTATAACGTGAAAAGCACTAAAATCTCCACCATCTCCTCTAGCACAATCCGCTGTCACTAAGTAATTTTTACTATAATTTGGATAATCCCATATCCATAAATCTTGATTATTACCCCGTCTTTCTATAGGATCTTTTATGTATGTCTGTTTATAAAACTCTAATACATCAACACTAACTACTTGATTACCTGATGTACTAAAATCACAATCACATTCTTGTGCCGCGCCTTTAACACCTGATAATTCTGTTTGTTTATCTCTCCAAGCTTGATCTCTTTCTGGATGCAAATACCAAGGTAATCTAATAGTCTTAAAGTTATTTTTACCTTCTTCGGCTTCTACCCACGTTTTATGGAAGAAGTTACCCACGCCGTTTGGAGTGCTTAATATAATAGCTCTACCACCGGTAGATAGTGTGTATTGTGAAGATAACAATATTTCCTCAATACCATCAATAAACGCAGCTTCGTCTATGATTAGTAATGACAGTGCGGATGAACGACCGGCAGTACCAGCTGATGATACGGCTTTGATTTGTGAACCGTTTTTGAGACGTAACGATAGACGATTATCTTCTACACACGGTACCTTTAGCCAACTCGGAAGATTATCATTTGCAAATCTAACCTTGGTAACGATTTCCTTTGCGGTTTCCTGTGTGATACTAATACAAAGAATATTCTTATCGTTGTGGAACGTCATTAACCATAAACTATAAGCAGCAGTAAGAGTACTAATACCCATTTGACGGCTTTTAAGAACAATGTTTAACTGATTATCAACAAACTCTTGTAAAGCGTCTTCTTGGAATGGATACAGTTCGAATCCAACTGTACCTCGTATAGGATGCTGAATCTTCACATACTTCTTCATGAAGTATATGGGATCTTCAATACATCTCTTATACTCTTGTTTTATTATCTCTCTCAGATTTTGCTGACTCATACTTTTCTTCGTACTCTTTTATCTTAACATTTAATTCGTCTAGACGTTTATATACAACTTCAAGATCTTTATTCAGATCTTCAAGAATTGTATTGTAGTCAATATTACCATCCCATTTTTCAAATGATCCATCTTCTTCCAAGAATGTAACATCTTTATCTTTATTTTCCTCACAGAATTTTTTACTTTCTTCAAATTTATTCTTATAATCCTGTAATATGCTACGTTCATTTTTTAGATCTTGAAGTTCATTATACACTTCAAACATACCCATTATTTTTAGATCTGTCTGGAAATTGATATAACAGTCATAACACATTCCTGTTTTTGGCCATACACGATCATCTAAATAATTTCCCCAACGAACATCCATATTACATTTCTTGCAACGTTGTTCGTTAATAATCTTTGCTTTTTTAGGAACTCTGCGTTTTACCCCATTTTTCCAAACCCATTTTCTACCTTGTGCGTCTTCCCATTCTTCACCTTCTTTACGTTTGTTGTTGTTTAAGTTGGGATCATAACCAACTTGTACGAATGGACGATTACCCTCTAGGTAATCCTTAACAATGCCTAGATTACTTTTACCTGATGCTCTTTTCATAACAAATATGTATTTATTTTATTTCTTAAACTTACTTTCTAGACCTTTTATAATAAAACTTCCTGTAATTTTGAAAGGACTACTATAAATGCTAGAATCTCTTATAACTATACCTTCATGTTTATCTAAATCTCCGATTTCGCTGGTAGCATTATTTAATATTTCATCTCCCAACTTAATTGTAGCTAAATAAACAATCGTGTCATTTAATATTTTATTAACATCTTGACCAGCAAACTCGGTAGATATATCTTTACTGTTACTGGCTTTAATAAATTGTTCACGGGTAATTAATGGAGTCTGTATTTTTACTCCCTTTAACCAATCTTTGAGTGTCTTAGTAACTGGCGTACTGGTAGGATATAACGTTATAGATTGTGACAAAACGTTTGCTAGTTTTGGTTCTGATTTGAAAGTAGTGTCAACACTACCTAACACCTTAAAACCATACTTCATAGCAACCTTATTTAACTTATTGATGTAAGACTGCATTGCTGTTTTATCGTAAGGAATTTCAGTGGCTACTCTTGATTTGACACTACCGTCTTTACCAAATGTCTTTGGTTTGATTTCCTTCAATCCGTGAATGGCTAAGAAGTTACCTATATTACCGTATCCAACTACATTTGTTGTACCTTCAACATATTCAATGTTAAACAATATATTTGGATTATCCAATAAACCCAATTTTTTTAATTCGGATGTGGTAGATGGAATGGCTTCATCAAAGATGTTAATTACTTTTGTACCTATACCAATAAATCCATGTCCGGGTTCAAATCTACTCGGTAAGTCTTCTGGTCGCATTCCTTTGATATCAAGTGGTTTTGCTGAACCACGATCCATTACAAATTGACCGTTTACCATACGGATGCTGGCATTAACACCGTCGATCTTAACAGAACCACCACCTTGTTTTAATGACTTTACCGATTTAGCAAATACGTCAACTAACTTTGCTCCTGTATTTACAAAATCAAATGGATGTGCCATATGACCCCCGGCACCACCTTCTTGTATTACTTCATTCAAAATATTATTCAGCTTTATCATATGGTTTTAAAAATGTTTTATCAAATACAGGAATTGCTTTTTTGTAGGAACTCTTAGTTTCGTCTAGACTATTATCAGTAAATTGCCAATTCCAAAATAATTGGTCAGGGGTTTTGAATCCAAAAAATTGAAGCACTTCTTTTTGTGTTTGGGTAACATCTTTACCATTCCAATTTTGTCCAGTTGCAATAAATCCTGAATCAATATTTTTGACAATATTACTTTCTCCCAAAGTGGAATGTCTGTTTTCAATCCAGGTTAATCTTTCAATTAATTTTTGATAGTATCCGTTAGCTTGACCCCATCTAACACTTGCAAAAAAGACTACACAATCGCTTTCAAATAACTCTTTACTTATCTTCCACAATTCATCGTTTTTGTTATTAATACTCGCCCAACAACGATGTTCTCCACTTGGATTTTTTTCTTTATCTTTTAAAACTGAATCTTTTGTACCACAATGATTTCCCCATTTTGACGATACGTTGCCTTCACACGGAACTATATTTAATTTGGTAGTATCTATCAACGATACTTTTTCTTTGCCGAGTAAATCTTGTATTTTAATAGCTAACTGTGTGCTTTTAGCAATATCATCTTTATGACCACTCCATCTATTGCTAGTAGTTAATAACAATACTTTGTTCTTGGTACGTAAATAATCTATTGTTTTTTTGTATTTACGAGCATAAAGATCCATATCTTGCTCGCTTTGAGGAAGTTTAGCTTCTAATAATAAATCGGTTAAACTAATCATTTTGATAACTCATCTAGTTTTTTTTGCATAGTCATACCACGAATTACTTCGGGAGTACCACCATTGTCTCTATTAAAATATCTTTTATAATTACTTAAAGCTACATCCAATTTAGCTTTATCAATCGGCTCTTTTGATATTATATCTTTTATCATTTTTAAGTTATTCACAACTAAAACATTTGTGTCGTTGATAACTTCATCTATCATTTTTAAAAGCGATGGATCGACTGTTTGTTTAACTTGTGGGTTAGTTAAATCTTCAACAATTCTAGTTAATAGTATCATAATATATAAATATACCCAGTAAACAAAAAACCCCGCTTATTTCTAAGCGGGGCTCGTTATTGCGTTTAACTCAACTTATACGTTGAAACTTGCTCCAGTTGGTAGAATGTTGAAGTCGAGGATAATGAATTCAGCAGTTCTAGTTGGTTGGATGAAGATTTGTCCGTAGAGGATGTTACGGTCAATCAAGTCAGGAGTATTGTTTTCAGCATCCATTTTGACTTGGAATGCGTAGATACCGTTACGTTGTTGTACCGATTCCAAATATGGAGTTACGATACTCAAGAAACGATTACGTGTAGCAGCTACGTTTTGTTCGAATACCAAGTAATTGCTTGAACTTGCGATAAACTTCTTCAAGTTGATCAACAAGCGACGTACATTGATACGATCCAAAGCACTTGGAGCGATTTGTAGAGTCTTTTGACCCCATACACAAATACCTTGACCAGGGAATGCTGCGATTGGATTTACACGACCTTCATAAAGTTGGTCACGTTCGCTATGAGTCACTCTATCAAGTACTTGTACTGCGGTTGGAATACCACCACGGTTTAGACCGGCTGGAGCGTACCATTCAGCAGCAGCATTGTCATTAGCAGCATAAACTGCTGGTAATACTACTGAAGGTGGAACACTAATAATCTTGTTGGTGTTAGTATCTAGGATTTTAACCCAAGGATAATAAGTACCTACATAATTACTGTCGATTGTAGCAACAGTGTTAATTGCTGCATCAATCAATCCTACGGTTTGATTGCTTGCTGGGAACACTACGTTATCCATAATGTAGAAACAATCTTGACGAGTTTCACACATATTGATTACCAAGTCGGTAACATAACTGTGCATCTCACGGAAGATACCGGGCAATACGATCAAGTTGATATCAAATTCATCGGCATTACCTAGAGCAGCAATACATTGTTTGTAAGCAATACTACCTGGACTGTTGATATTTGTACAGTCTAGACCTTGTGTATTACCTGGTGTAATAGCACTACCTACGTTGATTGGAATTGCTGGCCATTGACCATCAAATCCACCTTGGAATCCGATAACGAACTTACGTAGTTTTACATATGTAGATTCATTTACTGGATCGTAGTTACTTGGAATACTACCACTCAAACTTGGAGCTAGTAGAGAACCTGTACTTGCTGGTACGCCTTGAGCGTAATACTTAGCTGTACTTGTACCCCATACTTTATCTTCAAGATCAAAGTCGATGTTTTGACCATTTGCATCAACACTTCCAAAATATGGTAGTGGTTTGAAGTATTGTTGTGTATTATTTTCTACACCTACACCAAACGAAGCGGTTGGATATAGAGCTAGAATTTCGTCATCACTTTGTGGTACGGCATTAAATACTGTACCAGATGGATACTTACCAGGAGCCAAACCGTAGATACTTGCCTTACTATATTGAATATAAGGAATATAAGCATTAGCGGTACTGTCAATTGGAGTATTGTATGCTTCAAATCCGTATGGAACTGAGATAACAGGATAAGCTGTATCTGCCATTTCGATTCTGACATATCTACTCAAGTTTGGATAATCACCAAATTGGATAATCTTACCAGCATAAGTGATATATGCGTATCTATCACCAATCTTACGTGCTACGAAATTAGCAGAGGCTGGATCTAGATTACAATTTTGGAAGATTTCCAAATACTTTGGTTTCTTATCAGTATCGCTATAAGCACGTACTGCTAGTGTAAATGTACCCCATTCACTGCCTGGTACAGTTCCGGCCAACTTAACGTTGCTGATTTCGATCTTGTATTTTCTGTTACTCAAAGTACCATCACTCAAAGTATGTACTCTGAACAATTGGAACTTAGTTGGAGTAGTATCTCCTTCCGCACTACCCTTGAATGGAGCAATTTGTTGACTGTAAACCCAAGGTGTAATTGCGTTGGTGATAGAGAATTGACTGTCACCCGCATTTAAATTGGTGCTATATTGATCAACAAACTTCAATGGCTCACCAACCAGAGAACTGCCTGATAGAGTGTTTGTACCAACCAACAATCTCCAACCCAAAGTACTGGTCTTTTCTGCTACGAACTTCTTGATACTATCTTCGAATAGAACGTAGTTATAAGCAGCTTCTACTTTTTGTCCAGCGATTTGTTTGGATGGATTTCCAACGGTTGGATCCATTCCGAATACATCCTTGATGTAGTTATTATCACTTTCGTTTAGACTGAAATCATAATAACCGTATGTACCGGCACTTACGGTACCATCTGGATTTGTGAAGTTATACTTCAATGCCAAGTTGTAAACGTTTTCATTAGGATTAATTGCACCCTTATATGGGAATACGCTACTTGTCAATTGAGATAATGTTGAGGTATTGAATCCATATACTTCATAATCACTACTGAATTGTGTTGAAGCATTTTGTGTATTAGCCAACACTGCCAAAATCATCTTCTGACGACCAGCTATATTTGGATTACATGGATCGTTACCTGGGTTATCTTGGTTATTGAAATTACCGTTATATTTACCAAAATCGCCACTGATTACACCTTTTACTTGTAGACCGGCTACACAAGTACCAATTCCTCTAATGGAAGCAAAGCTACCACTAGTTAGTACTGGATGATTGCCAGATACACTGAAATAAGCATCATTTTCAATAATTGTAGCTCCTGTCTTAATAAATGACGAAGAGAACAAACCATTGGTTGTGCTACTTTCAGCAAAGGCGGTACCTATTGCGGTTTCTGCATCTACAATCAAGCCTTGAACACTTGAAGTCAATAAGAACAAACCTTGTCCGGTTGACAATACTGATGCTCCTGAAGGAGTACCAATTTTTGTTGCACCACCAATTACGAATTTACGTAGTAATAGTACGTTATTTATATCACCAACTTCAACACTTTGACCAGCATACAACAAACTACCACTCAAAGTTCCTGTTGCTGTCAACGAACTTGTAGTTGTATTACTGGTTGCTGCTACTGAACCAAATGTTACGTTCAATGAACCACTCAATGCTACTCTTGAAACATCATAACGAGCTTCGTATTGAGCAGATGAAGATTGGAAACTTGCAGTAGCAAATGTTAATGCTTGATTAGAAGGATATTTAGCAAATACAAATCCGTACTTGAACGGAGATGGTGTATATGATGCTGTCAAATAAGCATAATAATTAGGATATGTTGGACCGTTACCTGTTTTATTACCAGGAGCGTCTGTACCACCTGTTGTAGTAAATACGGCTGTATCATATGCTAGTTTAAACTTAGCAGAACCACCGCCTACAAGAGTAATACTTCCGCTTACACGGGATTTATCAAAATCGAATCCTGCCAAAGCATATCCGATTGAAGATCCCAAACTTGCAACTCTACCTTTAGTAGCTGCACTACCACTAAACAATTTATAGTATGAATTTGCTAGACCGGCAAATGCATCGGTTACACTAAATAATTTACCTTTACTTGCGGAAGCATACATCGATGCTGATAGAACACTATAACCTGGCAAACTACTACCTCCTAAACTTGATAGGAAAGATGTAACATCAGCTGTGGTAACTTTTGTAAAGGTTAGTGATCCTGAGAAAAATGGAGTAGTACCCATTCTTGGACCTACTGCAGCACTTGCTGACAATCTTAACAAAGAACTACTTTGTTGATAATTGATATTTGTGGTATAGCTATTGCTATCTAGATACATGAAAGAAGCAGATGTAATTGCACCTGCGTCTGTATTACGTAACCATTCACCTGGTTGAGCGTATACAATCAATGGATTCTTTTGCCAATAACCTGTTAGACCACCTACACGAACTACAGTAACGATACCTTGTTGTTGTAGATATTCTTTTGCGGTATATGGACCATAATATACTCCATCTGCAACGCCGAAACGACTTTCTAGTGTAGAAACTTCACTTATTGTTGCTGGAAAGAACGCTGGACCGTCAGCGAATGGAGCTACTATAGCACCGCCTATATTGGCTACTCCTTGTGCTAAACCTGACAGATCGTTTTCTCTTGTGAAAACGCCTGGACTTACTATATTTTGTGTTGGGGCAAACGTGCCTCCTTCTTGTATTGGCATAATGTTAATATCCTTTCGAAGTTATATTTAATCAATAAATATAACAGAAAAAAGTCAAGATTGAACTATTTATTATATCTTTTTGGATTTTGTTAAGATTTATTTACAAACCCAGATATAATGATCTCCGTATAGTAATTTGGATCGTTCCAGAAGCTATCTGTAATATCAACACCATCGATAGAAAACAGTCGAACGGTTAAATCTTTATCGTACATTACCTTCTTAAGTACTTCGTATCCGTAATTTCTGGGAAAATGTCCACCTGCAAAATGAAATTCTCCGCTGAACTTTTTGACAGAAGATTTAAATAAATCATAATTTTCGTCTAAAAACGTTTTTTCAAAACCTTCGATATCAAATTTTAAGAAATCAACAGAACGATTCAGTAATTTTATCAGATCCGGAAATGTTATAGATAAAGATTTTTGTTCTTTGTTATTGTGGAACATTGAAGCAAATGTTTGAATTGATTTACGTGTATCAATTAAGGAGTGAATTAAAACAGGCGACGTATCTCCGTCTATATTATCTATAAAGTCAGACAAACAATCGGTACTGCCATCTACGCCAATATACTTTATACCTTTATTTTTGTGTTTGATATAAAAATATCCCATAGAACATCCCAAATCTACTACAAAATCATTTTTTTCCACCTGCACAAATTTCTCATATTGATTCCATTCAAATATTTCTTTATATGTAAATGGATCGAATTTTTTTGTAGATTTAATATCTTGATTTGGGTTTATCAACCGATCAATATTTTGTTTTACCGTTTCAAACGATATTTGTTTATAACATTCAAATTGTTTTTCTGTACCTTTATTAACTGGACACCAATTCCAATCTCCGCCGTCGAATTTAAATTTTGTATTATTCCAACATCCATTACATACCGATTCATTTATCACTCTATACGGATTATTGAATTCATTAAAAGCCTTTGTAAATCCAGAAATCATAATTACAGGTTTATGACAAGCCCATGCTAACCACGATAGTCCAGAACTAAGTCCTATAAAAAACTCACAATTAGATATATCATCTATACGGTCTTGTAAAGAAATGTCTCCTGTTTTATCAATACAATTCTTAGGAATAGAGTTTATTACAACGCTATTGCCATATTGTGAATATCTATCTATACAAACTACTTCATAGTCAAGTGATTTTAAATAGTCTACTGTTTGTTGCCATCCATCTGCACTCCAGTATTTACACTGAGACGTTGACTGTGTTGCTATACATACGTATTTTTTTGGAATATTACTTCCCCGTGTTGATTTTAACTTTTTGGGAAGAATTTCTTTATATTCAAATCCCAAAATCTCAGCGGTTATTTGTTGTAAATTCTGTGTTCTATAATCTTTTGGAGAATATTGTCTCGCCTCATCAGACATAAAACATCCAATTTTATATGAAGCGTAATATTCTTTTAAAACAGCCGCGTCAAATTTTAAAAAATTAATGTTTGGATATGATTCTTTAAACAAATCTAAATGTGGTGTATAAAAATCTAAATCACACTTATGAGTTTTTTGAAATTTGTCAATATAAGGCATCCACGAAATAAAATCTCCTAAAGATGGGGATTCATTTATAATTTTTACAGATTTACCATTCAAATCAAAATCAAAATTAGTTTGTTCCTTTGTATGAAGATCTAAAACTTCAATTCGCCAGTTTATAAAATACTTAATACTAGGCATACACCACATATTATTTTTTATCCGAGTCTCATAAACCAAACTATTATTTTGTTTATTAAAAAACTTGACAGAATACTCTCTATCAAAGTGTCCCAATACTTCCACTTTACACCCATCTGTAAAATCATGTTTTATAACATTTCTAGGAGGTATGCTATTTTTATGGTTAATAACTGTATTTTTATAAATCTCTTCTAATTGAGTTTTCATATTTGAATCTTTTAAAACGTATCTATCTAATAATGTATCTACAATTTTGTCCCACGATTTATTTTTTGCTGTAATTATAGAATTTTCTCTAAATTTATCGTAGTGTTGAATAACATGTTTCACGCCTGTTAATACACTTTCAGTATCTCTTTCTATTCTATAGAGACCAGATAATGTATTATTTTTTTCAAACGTTCCTACGATTGGTAAACCACATGACATCGCTTCTAATAATGTTAAATTTGGATGTCCTGCTTCTAATATAGAAGGATGTAAAAATATAGTATGTTCTTGATAAGTTTTCAACAACTCCTGTTCAGTAAGATCGTACTTTATAGTTAATTTTTCATACGTAGGATTGATTTTATCAAAAAACTTCTTGTTATTTTTCGGTCCTGCAATGGTAATTGGTAAGTTTAATTTTTTAGCCACTTCAATTGCGTACAAAAATCCTTTACGATCTTCTGACATGTCATGTGTAAACCCATTATTAGCTACACATAATAGTTTATGTGTCGAGAACTTTTTTTCAACTGGTTTAAAAAAATCAGAATTTACACCGTGACTTAAATATTCTAAATTTGGTAAATTGAAGTAATCTATTAAGTACTTTGCCGGAACAAACGATTTTATAGAATTTTTTATTGCTTCGTAGTTTTGTTTGAATATACCGGAATCTTTACCGTATAAATAGGCATGATGATCATGACATGTAAAATAATAAGGTATTCCTCGTTTATGTGCCTGTACTGCTAAATTTGCAATGTGTATGTGAACTATATCGCCATGTTTATAATTAACTTCATCCAAATAACAAATTTTACTCTGTATATTTTTACGTTCTAAAATCAAATGATATTCCCAAATAATTTTTTCTACAGCCCCCCATCCATTTGGAGGAATCGAAATTAGACCCGGTGTAACATTAATAATTCTCATACTATTATTTATAGAACAAAAATACCAAATCGTTTATTTTAATTAAACTGTTTGTACGTAGGCTATAGATTTTAAATTCTCTATAGTATTGATATTAACTATCCTATCAAATAAGATTTCATTATTATATTTAAACACAATCTCGGTATCAATTTCATTTATATCTATGAAATGTAATAACCAATTTGATTTATTGCATTCAACCTTGAATATAGTTTGATTATTAACTATCAACTCAAACTCACCGTCTTCGGATGTTATATAAAAAAACAAAGGTTTAAATTTATCATTCAAATTATAAATCAATGAATATTTTTTGTTGAAATGATGAAAAATATCAATTTGGCTTTTTGAAAAATAAGAGTTTATATTATCTTCTATAATATACAATTCATTTTCAAATTTATTAAATAAAGATACAAGTATTTCTTCCACTATATTCGAAGAAGATTTATATGGTTCTATATTAAGCCAATCGTCATAACTCACAGGTAATGGAACGGCATCTACAAAATAATTTACGTCACCCGCAAAAAATTTAGATTCATACGAGTAACCACCAGGGCTGGATCTATTATAATTTTTAAAAACAAACATCTTTTTACCATGTTGATCTAATAACTGTGGTATATTACTAATTTTAAATAAATCTTCATCGTTTAAAATGTTGTCGTAATCTGAAAAAATAAATTTATCATAACCTAGAGATTTGACAAATTTTAATGCATTATTCACGTTTTTCATAAACGCAAATCCATGTCTACAACTAAGTATGTTTATTTTTAACTTGTTATAAACAAACCAAGAAACAGGTGTGTTTTGTAGGGGCAATAAAAAGTTATCGGAGTCGTAAATAAAGTAATTAATCTCATTTAATATATGTTCCGGTAAGGGAATATGTGATACTAATAATATATCAGTATTTGATAGTTTTTTAAACTGTCTTATATAATCAAGTAATATTGATTTTTTATAAGGTGAATCTGCATAACATGATATTATTGCTATATTTTTCATTTTAATCGAAATGATATATATGTGTTATAAATTTATTGACGGTTTCAAATGGTTTTACTAATATCGTTTTATATAATAAAGTGCCTTCACTAAAAACCTTAAGTTCATGACGTTTTTTACTATCCAATTCAACACCCCACCAATTATTAGCACATAAAACTAAATTAATAGGCGCGTGATGTATTGTAGGGTGTGTAATATCATTGACATGTACAGTAATAAAATGAAGTTTATCAGCTATAAATTCGATATAGAATTGATTCGTATCACTAAATTTGACTGTTAACGATCCATTTATTTCAGATCTAACTTTGTTTTTACTAACAACTTTTATTTTATAATTTTTTAAATGATTAAAGATATAATAATCATCGTGAATTTCCGATTTGTCAAAATTCATCCAAGAATATTTTACACTTTCGTCTACCTCAATATGTTTTGGTAAACGTTTATTTTTCATATTATTTTCTGTGATAGTGTATGTTTTAGCATCATGACTTGGATTCCACTTATCATTAAACAATGATAAACCACAACCTCTAATAACATTATATGCCGATGAGTGTTTCAAATAGTCATATTTAGATAAATCTAATTTTACATATATTGCCTTTCCAAAAAGTTTAAGTCTTAAAGCAAAATCGTTATCTTCATACTCACCGGCGAGAAACCGTTCATCCATCATGCCTATTTCTTTAAATAATGATTTTGTTGTACCAAATAAACCAAATCCAACTAAAGACGCAAAGCATTTACCTAACATTAATTCTTTTATTATAAACTTTAAATCATTCTCATTTAAAACTGTTTTTGGATTTACAAAAATCATATATTCGGATTTCGTATTATAAACCGATTCATTAACCATTTGTGAAAATGAAGCATATCCATTTGGAGAATAATCTCTTGAAAGATAAATCTCCAGCTCAAATTGTGTGTTTTTCACAGACTGTAATTGACTATTAATTATGTAATCGTCGTTTGAAAATAATATTAAAGCAATCTTTTTTGGTAACATATATTCCAAAAAGTCATCCAATCTTTGTTGATACGATCTACCACAAAATTGAATAATAAAGTCGCCTGATTGATATATGTTATCTTCTTGATTCCAATTTGGATAATATTGTAACACATTCGGGTCATTTGTTTTACAAAATCCATTACAAACTCGTTCATGAATCATTTTTGTACGATTCTTATAAACTTCTTCGTTTAATAATAACAATCGCATAGATTGTTGTGCATGATCAAATACATTAACATCTATGTTTTTAAGATATGGTTTTTCTAAGTCATATGCATCTCTTAAAAATTGTTTTGTCAAATCACAATTTCTATAAAACGCAGATCCATTAGATATATAACTGTATTTGTTTGCTGTAAAAATTAAATCATAATTATTGTCAATTATCGATTCTAACTGAATATCAAAATTTACTATCAACGAATCTAAATCGATCCACCATACCCAATCATATTTATCCGTTAACAAAAGACTTTCTACAGCCTTCACCATTCCCCATTGAGCAGGTCTTGTCCTATCAATAACATCGTTAAAATAAATAAAATCATAATCATATTTACCGGCGTATGACATTTTATTTGGTATTGATAGTTTTGCTAAATCAGCATAGTTTTTATCAAACAACGTTACTATTGCAATTCTCTTTTTATTTTTATAAAATCCATTCATATTAAAAATCTTGTTTTTTAAATATTCTAAACAGTTATCTAACTCAGAAACCGATTTACATCCATGGAAAAATTTTATATCATTTTTATCTTTTGGTATGTAATGCCATGCACATTCATCAACCCAATAATCAGTTTTTGGATTTTCATAAAAATTTTTTATAGAATCGCAATTCGACAAATTGAAGTGAATAATAGGCAGATGTTTAGTTGCATTATATTTCCATAACAATACATTTATTATTGTTTCATCATGATACGGCGCATACAATAAATTATTGTTTAATATACGTATATCATTTGATATTTTTATACATTCTTCAAAAAAAGAACAACAGTTCTTATTAAATACTATAAAATTTGTTTGTACATAATACATCGATCTATGTTTAACATCATATAGATTCATCATTGGAAGTTCCAACGGGTCGCCTAATCTGGGATCGCCAATTCCGTTTAAAATCATGTATTCGAATATACCTTTACCAACCAGAGGATAATTTTCACACTCTTTTAAGTATTCAAAAGATTCATCGATATTTTCACGAACTATCCCATCAGCATCTAGAAATATTCCTTCTTCTAATCCATGATTTAAAACATCTAATATTACACTTGGTTTTCTACTTAAAACGTAGTATGTATTATAATCGCTACGTTCTACTATACCTAAACTCGTATCAGTACTAAGTATAAAATTAGGGTCTTTCAAATTCACATCGTCTATACGTTTTGTATAAACGTTATTATGTTTCTTAGTATAGTCAAAATTAAAAGTGTATAATATTATTGGATAACTTGAAAATAAACTTATACTTTCTATTAATTTTTCTACTAATGGACAGTAACGTTCATTAACAAACGTTACAAATGCTTTTTTAGGAAACATAATTTTATTTTTTTGCAAAAAAGAAACCTACATCTTCTTTGAATTCTGGGTCTTCTGGATTATATATTGAGTATCCTATAGATTTAAATCTTTCAACAATCGGCTTTATATTTTTATGTTTGGCCCAGTGATATTCAATTAAATATCTATCTGATTTTAATAAGTCTTTATCTGAAAGGCTATTGATTACATCATACTCGGCTCCTTCAATATCTATTTTAATCAAATCTACGTGATCTAATTTATTGTTGATCATAAAGTCTTTAAGAGTGATGACATCGACTTCTTCTTCATTCATATTGTGATTTGTATATGGATGAGTATCGTCTATAAATCCACTAATCGTAGAATTATCTTCGACTGACTTTATTTTAAATTTTCCATTAAAATTATAAATTGCTAACTTATGAATATGAGCGTTGCTTTCACCCTTTAAAGATTCCGATATTTGATCAAACGCTTTCTTAGTAGGTTCTACAGCGTGTATAGTATTACAGTTACGTATATTTAACATATACAAACTGAATAATCCTACATTTGCTCCTATATCAATAACAGTATTAAGATTTGACAATTCACAATTTTTATAAATGTCTTCATAAAACATTTGTTTATAATTAATATACAAACAGTCAAACGGAGAAAAGTTTTTATTCAGTTTGATCGGAGTATAGTCCAGATCTCTTATCTTTAGAGTTTTAGAGCCAATTAGTTTTTTATCATTTGTATAAAATTCTAACAAAAATTCGCTAAAATAACTTTCGTTTTTAAAGTTTCTATCTCCATTTGGAACTATACGCCACCAACAATCTTTTTCCATGCTTATATGACAAAAATACATAGGCATTTTTGTCATATTATCTTTAACAGATACATAACCACTAAATCCTTTACTTGAAATTAAATGTATAGAGTTTGGCTCGGTAAATGATAGATTGATATCTAAATCGACATTGGTAATATCTACAATATTTGATTTTATTTTATCTTTTATCAACTTTAAGTTGTTTTCAAAATCTGGGGTTAACCAATTTAAATTTGGATACTTATCATACATTCCACAGTAAACTGGTAAGTTATACAATAACGATGGAATATTCCAACCTATAGCTTCTCTTATAACTAATGGACTTGTCTCTTTATCTTTAATAGTACCTTTTGAGGTAAACAAAAATACATCCATTGCATTATAAAATGTATCTACATCTCTACGTTCTCCCCAAATCTTACAATTTTTAGGTAAATCTTTTATTAAAGGTTCCCAGTAGAAACTAAAATTTTGTGCTTGATTACCTACGAAATGAAATTGAACAGGCTGATCCGTTAATCTACGAGCATATTCTATAATTTCTGCCTGATTTTTACGAGGAGTAAACAATCCTACATTCACAAAATGTGTGAGATTCGGATCTAAACCTAATGCCAATAACGAACTATTTCTATCAGTCTTGGTTTTATATTCAATAGGATATTCTACAACATCCGATGGTATATCCAAAGAGGCGAACATTTTCTTTTGATAAATGCTTACAAAAGCAAATCTATCTGGAAAAAATTGTTTAGAACTTACCTCGAAACTACTATCATGTGAGGTTTCTATGATTTTATAAGTTCTGTCAGAAACATAGATTTTTTCAGCAATCGTTCTCTCACAAAAATACTCAGGCAATTCTTCAAAGTGAATTACGTCAGGTTTAATATTATCGATTTGATTTAATAATTCTACTTTATTGTCGGTAAGTGTTATTAACTTATCGCCTAGTATTTCTCGTATTCTATTACGTTGTACTACAAATACACCTCCTGTAATATCATCATATTCAACACAATAAACATCGTGATGATCTTTCAATTCGACGATTTTCTTTAATAAGTATTGTGGACCTCCGCCTGTAGACAAATGTGGTGTTATAAACAATATCTTCATATAATATCAAATATATACTACCTTACTATATCCGTTTTCTTTTTTTATTTCTAGTCTAGTATCAACCATATCTCTCATTTGATCCAGATGACTAATAACCCAGATAAAATCAAATTGATGTTTTAAATAGTTAAATAAAGCACCCATCTGACCCAAGTGGTCGCTGTCAGCACAACCAAATCCTTCATCAATACAAATGATATTTGGTCTTGGTAAGTTACTAATGTTGATCAATGCAACTCTTATTGCCAATCCACTTACAAACTTCTCCATACCACTAGCCATTTCAAGTGGCCATTGTCTATCATCATAAACAATATTTGTACTGATGTTTTTACCATCTGTTTGCATAGATACACTAAATTCCACCAATTGATGAAGAATGTTGTTAACTTCCTTCTCAATTTCAGGCAAAGTCTTGGTAATAATCTCATATGGAATACCATCTCGGCTGATAACATTGGTATATAGTTTATAAGACTCATACGAATCTTCAAGCTCTTTAACCTTGTTAAGCTGATCGGTTGTATTTTTATACTGCAATTCAAGTCGTCCCTTTTCAGTAGAAGTATTAAACAATTTATTATTCAACGATTTAATCTGAACTTCACAATCCTTAATCAAAGATTTCACATCATTAATTTCTGCAATCAGCTTGATGTTATTTTCAATAATATCTTTATTTTTATAAAAATTTTCAATCTTTTGAACTACCTCTTTTAAAGTGTTTTGTAGTTTAATCTTGAAATTTTCGTCACGTAATATTGCTGTAGATAAAACTTCTTTGGTCTTCTCTAATTTAACTTTATTGTTATTAACGCTCTGGCATTCTTTATAACGGGTTTCTATATCACCAAATGAATCCAATCTATTCTTTATGATATTATACTCTTCTACCAACAATTTTCCTTTGTTTTTATCAAGTTCCAATTCTTCTTTGGTCTTAATAGCATCTTTTACAAAAACGTTATTTACACAATATGTACAATTAGGATCGTACTTATGTTCTTCTAATTTTTTTAACTTGTCGATTTTATTTTTAACGACTACTTTAAGCTTATCAATTTCAGAAGACTTTTTGGATTCTTCGTCTTTGCAAATTTTATATTGTTCATAATCAGTTTCGATATTATCACAACTTTTTAATGACGAAGATAAATTATTTAATTCGGATTCAATCGACAAAAACTTAGTCTTTTTATCATTAATATCTTTTTCAAAGTTACTAACTTTAGATTCCAAATCTTTCTTTTCTGATTCTAGTTCTGTGATATCAATATCAAATGAAGAGGTCTTAACAACGTTATTTGATAGCTCCAACAACTTGTTATTTTGTTCGTCTTTTTTAGATTCCAACTCTTTTACTTCTAAATTATATTGTGTAATACTTGAATTATTAATATCAATACTACCAGATACATTTTGTAACTCTTGAAGTAACTGTTCTTTGCTTACATTCTTTAAAAGTGTATTTGTTTCTTTAAACTTGTCATTTGCCAAATTGTACAATTGATCAAATACGGTCAATCCCATAAATTGGCACAATAAATCCTTACGTTCAGTTTGACCTAGATCGATAAAAGATCCAGCCTTACTATTCTGTATACTAAGAACTGTTAAAATAAAGTCTTCATACGTACCTACGTAATCTCTGATTATATCATTCGTGCTTCTACGAGCTTCTCCGTTTAATGGTACTTCATTGCCGTTTTCTATTTTATAGAACTTAACATCAACCTTAACATTTCCTTTTTTATCGGCTTTACCGTCACGTTCAATAAAGTAATCGACTCCATTTACCTCAAAGTTGAATTTACAACGAAAACTCATCTTTTGAGTATTTAAAACGTGTGATGCTTTGAATCCTTTACTAAACTTATCAAATACACAAAACGCAAGTGCATCCATGATACTTGATTTACCACTTGCATTTGGTGCAAATAATCCGATAGTACCTTTTAGTTTTGTGAAATCAATTATGTTACCCTCACCATAACTAAACATATTATCAAACTCAAACATCTTTGGCTTCCATCGAATGTTCTTTGGTGCTTTATCCTTGGGTATTTCTTTATTCAGAGTTTTATTTAACTCTTTAACTTTTTCTATAATATCCTTACCCAAATTTTTAGATACGAGATTATCTTCAATAAGTTTATTTTGATAATCGACATTAAAAATGTTGTGTATGTCAAATATCTGACCAGACTTTAAAGTCAAATCATTAGAAAGTTCATCACCACGAACATATGTAGTTTCAACTAAAGTACATTTCTCTTTAATTTCACTTACAATTTCCTTTACCTGTGAGGGTATAGATTCCCTACAGATTACTCTTAATGTAGCCTTCTTTGGAATTGATGAAATATCCGTTACTAGCTTGCCTTTATTGATTTCAACTGTATAAAAACCGTGATCATTTGATAACTCATAGTGTTTATATACTTTACGTTTTAAGTCCCACATCAAAAATCCATGACCTTTAAGTTCTTCACCATGATTTTGTTGAATCATAGAACCTGCGTATACAATTACTGGTTTATTTTCCTTTTCATCATATTCTTGTAGAACTTGGTGCTTGTGAATGTCACCTAACATTGCAATATGGTGACCGTCAAATAGTTCATTTGTAATAGCACGATTGCTTACAGTATATCCAATATCAGTAACAGCATTATTTACGGGTCCGTGAAACAGTGCAATGTGATGATCTGTACCAACCAGATACTTTGCGGGTACATCATCTAATTTTACGTATTTTTCAGGACTATCAAATACGCTGAAATTATTAAACAAGATATTTTCATACCTAAATACATCACTTGCCTTTAAGTAATAAAGATTTGAATGATTTAAACTGTCTACGATTGGAGTTAAACAATCTAATCTAGACTTATTAGCTAATGTAGCGTCATGATTTCCCGCAGTGAGAATTGTAGGAACACGATCAGCGCAATTTTTTAGAAATTCACTTCCGATTTTTACACATTCCGGACTTAAGTCAGATTTATTATGAAAAATATCACCCGCAACTACTAATACTGCATTTAGTGTTTTTGCTTTATCAAGAGCTGCATAAAACTTTTGAAAAACTGACTTATATTCATCGTGTCTTTGTGTAAGACGAATATGAATGTCTGCAATATGCATTATGCAATTGATTTTTTCATCTGTATTTTTTAATACAATCATAATTTATTTGTTAACTTATATCTGTACAATAGACTTTCATCCATTCTAACACTGTTGCTGATGGTTTGCCAAGTTTTTTCGTGACCGATTTCATTTGGATCTTTGCCATCCAACAATACCAAGTGTGTTTCTATATTATTACTTACTAAGAATTCACAAATTTTAATACTTGAAGATAATGCATCATTGTCCAAAAGAACATTTACTCTCGGAGGTTTATTCGTCATCAACTTTATTTTTAGTTTCTTTGATAGTGTTTTACCAAATAACGGTACAACGTTGTACTTTACAGATAAAGCGTCAAATGGACCCTCTACAACTGTAATTGGTTGATTAAAATCTGTAAATAATTCAAATCCGATTATATCTTTACTACCGTCACACAATCTATATTTAAGTTTACCACCACAAAAATCTCTACCACAATAAAAGTTTAGTTTTCCATCTTTGTCGTATGATGGAATAATTACTCTATTAGCAAAATTGCCTTCAGAACAATATCCAATGTTGTATCTAACAATTTCATGAATTGTAAGATTACGTTGTAAACAATAATTCAAAGCATGTTTGTAAGCAAAGTCTTTGTTTGGTTTACACAACGGTTTAAATTCCTCTGGTAAAATCAGTTCTTTTTTATCTTCTTCAATTGTATAAGTTATTTTAACATTATCCTTACACAATACCTTATAAAATTCTGCGGGTGCCTTTACCTTCTTTAACAAAGATGTAAAGCTTTTACCACTAAAACCACATACCCAACACTGATAATAACCAGTTGTAGTGTTAATATTTAATTTTCGTTTGTGATGCTTACAACTCGGACAAAAAACTAATATTTCATCCCCACCTTTTTGTATATGAGGCTTTTGCTTAAACAGTTTTGAAAGTGTTTCTATAACAGAACCATTAGTCATTTACTATAGTATATCAAAACATTTAAATTAAATCAAGCACTTTAATTTTTATATAAGCCGGCTACTATAGCATCATACATATCACCGTTACGTTCATCCCAGTTGCCTTTTTTATTCTTAACTGTAAAATTAACTATGTCAGGTATCAAAGATTCCAACTCTTGTTTAACAAAGTCTTTGGACTTTACTCCTTTGATTCTACATTTACCAAATAATTGTTTTCTCATTGTGTTAACCGACAATAAGTTAACTTTCTTTTTAAAATGTTCTTCAATGATATAAGCGAATACAGCGTTGTGTCTAGCCAAAGTTATAATAACTTGTTGACTGGTAAACCCACCGGCAAATCCACTTAATGCTGCCTCAAGATTAATTTCATCGACTCTTTTAATCTCCTTGGTTTTTTCCAAACAAGATATAACATGAAACGTTTTCTCTTTAGTAGTTTCTAATTTTTTTGTATCTATAAAACCAGCAGAAAGAATCTTTCCATTTTCACAGAAAGACCAACCAGTTGTAGATGTAGATGAGTCTAATCCTAATATAACCATTTAGAATATATATTAACGAGTAAATGAACCGTTAATATATTTGTTACTATTAAAACCTTTAACGTACCTTGAAAGTTCCAAACTTCTTTGTCCAGATACATCTTTAAATTGACTTGCACCAATAGGAGTTTTTAGTCTAAAACCAGGATCTTTAGTATATAGAGCATCTTGTAATGAAGCTCCACCATTCCAATTTGTAGAAATCTTATTTACGCCTGACTTTAAAACAGGCCCGTTGGCTGTATTGTCACTATAATTTAAAGCTTTACCGTTAAAATTTTCAGTGCCAGTATTAACTCCAACTTTAAAACCCGGTTCGACTGTATAATCTCTTGACTTTTGTGTAAAACCATACGGAGCAGTTACACCTTTAATCATAGTATTGTTTCCAGCATCATATGCTGAAAATGCTCCACCAGCAGGAGCCTTAGAAAGATAAAGATCCCCTATTCCTTTAGATAAAGATGTACGGTTTATTTTTGAAGTATCTGAAGCTATGGTTGCCATAAATGTCTATTTTATAATAAATATAATTAAGTGTCCCATTTAACAACAATATTAATAGGAATCTCACCTGTATTTTTAATAGGCGCTGCTAATTTAGCCATCGCAACCAAATCAGCACCACTATATAGGCCTACAGTAGTTATATATGGTGCTAGGTATGAACCTGTTGGATCAAATGATGAACTTATACTATATCCAAAGAAATCGTTCTTTATTAAACCACTATTAAATTTACCTGTTTTCTTATTTAAGAAAGAAACCATATCATCATAGTTCTTTCGTTTAGATCTTTGATTGATATAATTTTGATAATTATTGATGGTAAAGTCTTGAATGAAATACTTCCATATAGCAGAACCATCTTGACTATTAGCTATACCGTCGCCGTTAACGTCAAAATCTAAGGTACTGCATTTATACTTCAAAGCTTCGGTTAATCTATTTTGTTCATAATCATAAAACGATGATGTATAGAAAGTAAATATGGATTCTTCCACATCTCCGCTTATAAAATTGTTCCACCATTTTTCAGACCCGTCTACAGAAATTCTATAATTAATATATCTTAAAATGATATCAAGATTATTAAAGTCAAACGTTTGTGTATTTATTACTCCATAATCAAACATTGAAGATGTTATTGCCGTAGGATTGGTTGAAACGTTAAATTCTCCGGGTTCAACTGTACAAATATATTGTTTTTCGTGTAAAGAAATTTGACTTTGATATTCCATATACAAATATGTGTTTTCATAATTTGTAGGATCCAAAGTTAAATTTTTCAATACACTGCCGGTATTATTGATAACGATTGTGTTAGTGTTGTAGAACACATTACCAACATTGTAGTCTTTTTGTAAGTCTGTTAAATTATAAATGTAAGATTTACCCAAAATCAATTCGGATGCATCTTTAACATCGCCTTGTTCTTCAACAAATACCACCAAATTGTTACATTTTTTACAATAACAATAACAATCTTCAGGGCCACTAACGGGTTCAGTTGGACCACAACTTATACAATCTTCCATCTGAAAATATACAAAACTTGAAGTCACTGTACAATCTTCACTTTGATATGACGATGTAAGTAAATACGATAAATCACTTCTACTGCCCGATTCGGTAATTAATATTCCGGATAATCTAAAATCATCATTAAGCGGAATAGGAGCTCCTATCACAACATTTTGATCTGATACAGATACACTATAACCAAATGCATTAAATGGCTTACCTATTTCTTTACGTTTTGAAATCGGATCGGTAGTTAGTTGAGTAATTAAAGACTTTGATACATAATAAAGTAAACTTTGTCCACTGTATGTAGATTCACCGTAATCATATTGATCAAATGTTAAATCGTAATAATTAATTGAACTAGAAATAAACAACGAACTAAATGGAAAATATGGCTTAGGTGATCCTATTAACACTTTATTGTTGTAAACCGAAACCGAAAATCCAAATAGATTATCTTTGAAAGTTACGTCATCTCCGTATAATTTAGTCAATAATTGAAATCCACAATTTACATCAGCGTCGCATTGACCGTTTTCATATAGATAAACACTGCCTCGTTGACGTAATACATTTGATCCGGAATATTCCCAATAAACCAAGTCATTTGGAGCACCTATTGCTAAAATCCTATCATATAGTGATACCGAATAACCAAATCTAGTTTTAGTTTGACTTCCACTTGGAAACAATTCAAACGTAGAATTCTCTAATTTATAATATTGTGAACTTGTGTTTTGACTAAAAACTTGATTTAAATTCCATCCATTTGATGAAGTTTGATATAAATATACATTTGAATGAGATACTTGATTACTACCCACCACCAAGATATTTTCATTTTTCTTGTCAATAGAGATAGAGAATCCAAATCCAGTTTGAAGAGGGTAATCGTTTATACTACAACTTAGAATTTTTTGAAGCGAATATATACAATCTGCATCGGAATATTTATATAAATAGACAGCACCTCTACCACCGTTGTATGTAGGCGCACCAACTGCTAAATAGTTATTTGAAATACTTACACATCTTCCAAACTGATCAATTTGTGAACCTGTAATTACACATATTGGAATATTACTTACATTATAAGTTTCCAAACTTTGATAATCAGTAGTTTCTACAGCCGTTACACTTGAAGTAAGATCATATACATAATTTGGATTTATTTCATATATAGATATGGTAGCTTTTGATGCTGTTAACCCAGGATAGTAACTATTAATTGAACCATAATCGCCAACCGCCATGAAATAGGTAGATAAATCTACAGCATATCCGTATTTAGATTGATATATGTCTTCAGTACCTACTTCGGTTACTAAATAACTACATGTTGTATTAACACTATTAACCCCACCGTCATCTTTTGTAAATGATGCTGTAAATGAAGTACTACTACTTTGTTCAGTATAATACGTAAACAACGTACCATTTTGCGCAAAAGTTTTATTGGTAAGAATATTAGACAATCTATATTGATTTAAATAATTGTCTTTTTTATACAACAATACCTGTCCTATTTTGCCAAATCCCTCACAACTGTCATAGTCTTGATCAATTGGATTGCCTATAGCAACATAATCGCCGTTGGTACAGACTATAGTACCATAATTTTGATTATATATGTTTTGTAAATTGGACATTATGTATATAAATATTCAAATTTGCCATAATTATCCAGCATTTTCTTTTCTTTCCTCGGGTTTATAATAAGCAATTCTATTGTGATTAACAGGACTTGCTAATAATACAGCTGGTTTTAAGTTACCTTTTCTTGTTTCTTGAAACATATGACTCATCCACGTTTGTTCATATGGATGGGCCCATGTGGTATCTAAAAACATCTTTTTATTTCCTCGTTTACCGACTATCATTGGCCAATTTGCATAATATACTTCACCCTTGATATAACTCAATCCGTCAACTACTTCGATTGTATCAAACTTAGTTCTAGGACAGTTAGGATCGTGTCCCGTAACTGGTAATTTACTGTAAGTAGGCCAGATTTCATTTCTTACTGTTTGAGGCACATTGTACCAAGAAACTTGTATGTTGTTATCCATGTATACTTCTGTGTATGAAAACTTTAAGAAATCTACATCGTTGTCTCCATCAATAATTTTTAAAACTTTATCATACAAATTTGGTACGTAGGTTGTGAATCCATTACGACATACTTCGGATCCGGGTTCATGTATACCCATATCATCTTCCAAAAATACATAATAATCACTATCAGATTCTTGAAAGTGTTGTGCTGCTTTAAATCTACCACCATTTATTCCTGTATTTTGATTATTTATGATATGTTCAAAATTATACTTTTTACACAATTCTGCATTTGCAATTCTAGCTTCTTCGTTTGTAGAATTATCAATCAAAATGTTTCGTGTATTGGTTATCCACTTTGGATGTTTAAGCCAGGTTTGTATAGTATGTTCGACTTGATGTGGAAAGTTAAATGTTAACATATATATTGATAATTTTAACTTATCAACATCCACTGACTTTTTTGGAATATAAACATTAGCTGTTTTAGGTATCTTTTCAAGTTGTACCGTATTATCAATAAGCGATTGTACAAATTTTACAATTAAACCATTTGAATCTAATGAATATCTTCTATACTTCTCCGGCTCTAAATAAGACATTATAGTAAATATACTCTCTTCTGTACCCATACAACCATCATTCAAACTTCTATCTAACAACGAATAATACATTGCGTTTGCTTGATTAATAACATCTTTACTTCCACCAAATAGCCCACCCCTACAAACGTATTTTACTTTCTGACCACAATACTGATTAATTTTGTTGTAATCAAATCCATGTATTTCTTTATCAGCTTCATATGGATAACTTAAAAACAAAAATGATTCTAAATAAGGAATTATTTTATCCAAACACTTATTGTCAGTAAAATATTTTTCATATACGGTATTTGTTATTCCTGCGTCTAACCAAATAAAATGTTTTGTATCAAACGGATTCCAAATGGTAACATCATTCAATAAAAACATTTTTGATTGTACTATTGGATTATACCATTCTAAAGATGCTTGTGGAGAAGATGATAACCACCCTGCTATATTGAACCAATTATGATCGGTTCTTATTTTTTGTGTTTTTTCCCAAAATGGGTTATACATATTTTTTATATCACTCAACTCATATATTTTTACGTAAGTGTTTTGTGGAGATCTTTTTTTCCAAACCAAATGTTCTAATTCTTTTGGCAAATAAATAAATAAATTTGCATCAATATCCAATAACTTATTAAAATGTTCAATATAATGATCAAACGATCTTCCTGTTCTGTTTATGTTCCAAAGACCTGTAACAACGGTTAAGTCTTTAGATATTTTACTTTTACCGACTGTGTTAACATTGTTTTTAATTTTTTCGTAAATTTGTCTATCGACGCCATCTATATTTTGACCTATTTCAATCACATAACCATTTTTTTCAAATTTTTCAATTGTTAATTTTTTCTCTTCTTCGGAAAGATTGATATATTCTAATCTTATAAATTTTGGACGAATTTTACTAAAATCTAATTGTTGAAATATTTTCCAGTCATAACCTTCGGCATCACAAATTAAAACGTCAATTTTTGATATGTTATGTTTATCTATTAAAGATTTTAATGTTAACGTATTAACTTTTATATCTACTCCGAATTTGGATTTAACATCTACGTCTCGTTGATAATCACTTCCAAATCCATTTCTTAAAGGATACAAAGCACTCATACCTTTATATCCAGTATGTAAATTCTCTCTTTCAATAACATCTGATGGAATTGTTAACATTACAGTTTCTCCATCAAAATCGGATATAGCAGATTGTTCGTATTTATAATTATCTACATAAGAAAAGTTCTTTTTTAACTCTTCCATAATAGACGGAATCGGTTCAACTAATAATGCTGGCCATCGATACATATCTAAAAAACCACGGGTATCGTCAAAAATTATACCGTCCATTGCTCCAATTTGCAAAACAAACGTATCATTGTAGTTTTTACCTATATAATGTAAAGTGTCAGATATTATATTCATTTTAAATAACCCATTTTATAAAAATTAGTGTGTGAATCGTCGGCTTGTTCTTGACGATATAAATTGCATCCTTCATTTATATCATGTGTTGTGTGTGAAAGTACAGGAAAAGTCGTTACCCCTCCTTTGTCTCTCCAGTCTTGTAACGATAGAAGTTTTTCTTCGTTTTCATAAAAAGTCACCATTTTTCGAATGTTGTGTTTTCCTAAATATGCTGCAACGATAATATCATCATTCCAACTTCCCTCTTTATAAAATTCAAAAAAATCATCTTTAAAAAAGTTTCTTTTATAAGAAACAGTTTTATAGTGTTGCAATACATTAACATATATGTTTTCAGCAACCGAGACGACATAATGATCTCTTACATCTCCTTTTAATTTTGAAACGTCTTCTGGTGTTTCTCTATCAGCCCTCATACCATCATAACCAATTGCAGTATTTTCATATATAGATTGGTTCTTAACGTGTTCTGATAACATCGAAGGATGATATATTAAATCATCATCACATACCACTATTATAGTATTTGGATTGTCTTCCCGATGTAATGTATAAAAAATCTTAGTTATTGTCCCCAAATCTTGTAATCCACAAAATAACTTTAATTTAGGATTGGTTATGCTTAAATTTTTAAGACAATCAGGCACAATATATTTTTCTTTGGTTTTATGATTTTCATCTGGTATGTTTAAATGGATTTCGTAATCGCCATCAAATTCTTGATTTAATAATGAATTTAAACAATCTTTAATACCTGACGTATATGTTGTAGAATTTAAACGTGTGGGTATTGTGGTAAGCGTGATTATGGTTTTCATATTTAATTTCCAATCGTGGTATAAACGTGGGTATCGGTAATTTCTAAAATTGGGAGATGTTGATCATAATATTTTTTAAGTTGTAACTTATTGTTTTTAATAAATTTTGATATAGACGTTACATCCGAATAGTCAAAAGAAAAATGGTCCCAACATGAACGGGAACCAACTGAATGAAATGTATCCTCCGGCCTAGTTTTATGAATCATTATATTACCCCATTTTGGTAAATGAGTTAGATCTTGTGCATTTAAATATAAATAATCTAAGTTATTTTTTAATATATCAAATGCCGTTGGAAATGTCCAAATAAAATTGTGATAATACGTTCCTTTAAATAAAAGAGTCTGGTTCAGAGAAAATGATTCAGTTATAAAAGTATCGATTAAATTAAATAATAAAAGTAAATCTTTTTTATTTTTAAAATTTCCGCCATAAATAAAACTATCATCGTTACGAAACTGAAAATTTTCTAATTTAAATTTGGGTAATTGATTATTAGTACATTTTTCCAAAAAATTAAAAATAATATTAACATAAGAAGATTCTTTTGTATGATATCCTTGATTCCAAGCATAAACCGACCCTACAGGTATATTATTAAAAAAATCTTCAATACATTCTATATCGTTTCGTATAACCATATCAGTATCCACAATAACAAAATTTAGAATATTTTTTTCCGAAAAATATTTTAATATATACCTGTTTAAAAACAAAGGCACTTGAATTTTATTTATAGAATAAAATTGATTAAATTTTAAATAAAACTCTTCGTCTGAAGAAGCTTCCATGCATATTTCGTTTTGTAAACTTAATAAATTATCGTTTCGTAAATCGTCAATTACAACAAACGTAAATAAATCGTGATAATCTTTATACAACTCAAAATAATATTTTGTAGTAAATATTACAATATAATTCTTAACAACGTCACTACAAGATTTTAGTAGTAAATCAAACCTATATTTCATAGGGGTGCCAAAACAATACATTGCAATTTTAGGAGATTCATTCATGATTTATAAATATCGATTGCCTCCCCCCCACGATTTTTGTATATCCATTTTGTAAAAGATATGGTGTTAATAATTTGTCTTTTCCACCAACAGGTTCTATAAAATCAGTATCATCTACAGATATTAAATGTAAGGGAGATAATTTGGGTCTTGCTGTAATAAATGCTTCTAAATGTTTTTCTGCATATAAATGACTACCAACATCCCATCCATCTAAATACAAAAAGTCGATTTGTTTATTAAAATTTTTTAAAAATTCAATTCCACATTGTGGAATGCAAATATGTAAATTACTTGGAAGATCTTCGTTTAAATGATATTTATACTGATTTTCTAATTGTGTCTTACAATGTGGATCTATATCAACTGTGTATACATCGTATCCTTCTTTAGCCCAAAAATGAGTAGAATGTCCATCTTGACAACAAGGCGGTGCCTCACATTCTTTTATATCAAATGATTTGTTATAATAGTCGATACATTTTTGTGTAGTTTCTATACGAGTAGATCCTATTTCCACTATAGTTTTTGCTTCTAAAATTCTAAGAAACTCATGTGTTTTTCTTATCCATTTTGCGGGATAACTTCTTAGACTATTTTCAAATGGTTCTAATCTAACACGATCCCAGTAAATTACATCTGGATTAAAATTTTTAGATAACTCTAGTATTTTTGTATATTTCTCATTCATAATCATAATTTTATTTCTATACGTTCTGACCAACCTCTTGTTTCACTTACTGCCCAATAAACCACTTTTATAGGCCACCTATCAGTTAAGAAATATTCTTCATAATGAATTGGCGTACTGTTATGTATAAAATCGGTTAATTGTTTTCCAACAATATATTTACTATTTACAGATTTACCACCAGCATCATCGAATGCTACTAAAATAGCAGAATAATCATTTGCAGGTAATTGATCTCTAGTAATATTAACTAGATGATAAAATGACTTTTTAAGTGATTTTTTCCATTCATCGTCTGACATTGGTGGATTTGGTGGAATATCATTATCCATAGTATACTGTTGAACTGATTTTTCTTTAAAACATATACCTGAATATAGTTCGTAATCATGTAATGATCGTTCTTTACCAAGATCATATCCAGTCAAATCAAATCCATTGTATTCGGTTTGTAGTAACTGTCTAATTTTAGCTCTCGCCTTATTCTGTGAATCACTCCAATTTTCACCTCTTTTATTTTGATCATCCCACACAAGAATACCATCACGCTCTTTTCTAGTCATTGAATGCCAAATAACAACTTTATGTGGATGATAAATATCATATCCGTGTGTAAAAGATCTAACGGTGAGATTTATTTCTTCTCCACTAAAGAAAATATCCACATCGTGTTTAATAGTCTTAGCCCAGTGATTATCACCAAAACAAAAATGGCCTGATAAAAACCGAGCTGGTACAGGTTTTGTTATTTGATTAAGATTCTTAAAAGCAGCGGGTCTAATAAAAATAGTACCGTGTGGATAAAAACAAGACATTACCGACTGCCAAGGTTCTTTTGTTCTAGATTTAGGATCGTCAGTTGGATCATAAAAAGGAAGATATCCAGCAACAAGTGGTTTTTTAACACCGTCTTTTTTTAAACCGTCGTGCATTTCAATTAAAGTATTATCCCAGTCTTTATTAAAACGATGATGACTGTCTAACTGTAAAATGTACTCTTCATCGAGCATCATTGTGTTGATCTGATACCTAGCAAATGGCAACCCTTTTGCTTCAGTATAATCCATGTCAATAATTCTAAACCTTTCGTCGTTACGATATTTGTCTATATCTCTAGAAAACTTATCATCTTCATTAAATTGATGACAAATTCCAAAAACTAATCTTTCAGGATGTTTAGCATTAGTCAATGCACTTTCTATCGTAGGTAATAGTTCAGGATCTCTATATGCCGGTATATGAACAAATATTTTACGTTTATTTGGATTTTTATTAAACTTAACTTTGGATTTCTTGTATTTGTTTATATGTTTCCACAGACTGACAGGATCGGGTGTACGTGGAATTGGTTTTTTAAAATCATAAATGATACGTTCTATTCTCTCCGTCCATCCCTTTGATTTACTATGTGGCCAAAATACATAACTGTATGGAAGTTCTTTTGTATAAAAAGTTCTCCAAATTCTATACCATTTATCAGAAGGATTTGATCTTTTAAATGAATTTACTTCATTTTCATCCGCGTCACATCTAATAATTTCTTTACCATCTGCATTTTTAAATGCAATGATCCAGGCATCATAATCGTTTTCGGGAACACTATCTACATGCATATCTATGCAAAATTTAAAAACATGTATCCACGACTTTTCATATTCAACCGAATCTTCTATAATCGGATTTGGTGCCAGTTTTTGATCTAATGTATATTGTTGTACAGCTCTGTCTTTAAATCTTACTCCAGCAAATCTTTCATAATCTTCTAATGATCTAACTTTACCCAAATCAAAAATGCCAAAATCTATATTTTTGATTTCGCCATCCATACCAAATAGTTTTCTTGTTCTAAGATGTGAAGAATTGTTTCTCTCATTCCAAATCTTATCATCATCCCACTGTTTAACCGCACCATTTCTATAATAATAATGCCACGCTACAATTTTATGTGGGTGAAATAAATCATATCCGTGTGTGTAAGCTCTAACAGCCATATTTATTTCTTCACCGTGAAAGTATAGGTTTGGATCATATACAACTTCTTTAACAAATGAACCAAGTGTAAAAACAAAATGTCCGGAAAAAAATCTTGCTGGAATGGGAGAAGTCAACTTTTTATAATTCGGTATCACAGACGGCGTTGGAAATATTGGCCCTTCAGGTAAATATCTATCAAAACATATCATCCACGGTTCGTGTACTCTAGCAGCAGGATCATTATTTGGTTCATATGACGGAATATAAGCAGTAATCAATGGTTTTTTAGATCCTTTTTTTTGTAGATCTTTTAACATTTCAATTAATTGTTCATCCCAATTTTCCACAAATCGATGATGACTATCTAATTGCATACAATACTCTTCGCCAGAATACAATAAATTAAGTTGATGTCTTACCCAACAGACACCTTTGCTTTCCTTATAAGGTATGTCAATAATTTTGAATCTATTATCATTTTTGAATTCATCCAAATTTTCAGATTCATCATGTTGCCATCCTATAGCAAAAACTAAATTTTCCGGATGTTTTGCTTTATCAATACAATCTTTGATTGTTGGAATTAATTCTGGATCTCTATAACTCGCTATTTGTACAAATATCTTTGACATATCTATAATATATCATGTTATATTTGTAACTATTTTTTATAATTATGAGACTCTTAAGAGTCTTTAACGACGTTGGATTTTAGTTCATATAACTTTTAACTTACGGACATGACTGACAAGGAGATTGAGGTTCAGAACCTTGTGTGAATATACGATATGGATCTTCGACAGTTCCACTACCACAAGCAGCTGCCAACTTAATTAGGAATGAGTCAAAGTCTACATTATAGTTAATATTTACATTTTGTACACAACAACCATCGACTGGCGAATAAGCCTTTTGTGTAGTATACAATGTAACGGCGGCGCCATTGTCTGGAACAAAGCCTGAACTAATATATCCTGTAGCTATAACTTTGTTACTACATCTCAATCCCAATGCCGTTAGAGGAACTTCAGCTGTATCTGTAATAGTGACACTTGCATTGCATTGTGTATAAACCAATATACCATTACCGCTGTTTTGTGATACACACGATGATACAACTTCCATATTACCATTATTACATCTTGCTCCGGTAGGAGCTCCTGTGTAACAGTCACACCCACTTGGTATAGGATCGGGACAAGGGTCTTGTTGAGGACATGCGCTAGCCGCTGGATACACAACGAAATATGCAGCGCCGGCTGGAGCAGTACTAGTGCTTGGTGTAGGTGTTACTGTAGGCGTAATACTAGGTGTAGGTGTAATGCTTGTTGTAGGTGTTATACTTACACTAGGCGTTATGCTGACGCTAGGCGTTATACTTGGCGTAGGTGTTATACTCGGTGTTACACTTACACTAGGCGTTATGCTGACACTAGGCGTTACACTTGGTGTAGGCGTTATACTCGGTGTTACACTTACACTAGGCGTTATGCTGACACTAGGCGTTATGCTGACACTAGGCGTTACACTTGGTGTAGGCGTTACACTTGGTGTAGGCGTTACACTTGGTGTAGGCGTTATACTTGGCGTAGGTGTTATACTAGGAGTTATGCTAATACTAGGCGTTACACTTGGTGTAGGCGTCACACTTGCTCCTGGAGTACCACTAGGTGTAGGTGTTACGCTAATACTAGGTGTAATGCTTGGTGTAGGCGTAATACTGGTGGTTGGAGTTATACTAGGTGTTGATGTTATACTAGGCGTAGGGGTTATGCTGATACTAGGTGTAATGCTTGGTGTAGGTGTCACGCTTGCTTCTGGAGTACCACTAGGTGTAGGTGTTATGCTGATACTAGGTGTAATGCTTGGCGTAGGTGTCACGCTTGCTCCTGGAGTACCACTAGGTGTAGGTGTTATGCTAATACTAGGCGTTACACTTGGCGTAGGTGTCACGCTTCCAGCAGGAGTTGTGCTAGGCGTAGGTGTTATGCTGATACTAGGTGTAATGCTTGGCGTAGGTGTCACGCTTCCAGCAGGAGTTGTGCTAGGCGTAGGTGTTATGCTAATACTAGGCGTTACACTTGGCGTAGGTGTTATGCTAATACTAGGCGTTACACTTGGCGTAGGTGTTACGCTAATACTTGGTGTTACGCTAGGAGTGACTGTTACACTTGGAGTTGGTGTTACACTGGGAGTAGGTGTTATGCTAACACTGGGAGTTATGCTTGGAGTAGGTGTTACACTTGGAGTAGGTGTTACACTTGGAGTAGGTGTTATACTAGGCGTAACAGTTACACTTGGAGTAGGCGTGACGCTAGGTGTAGGTGTTAAACTAGGAGTTGGAGTGACTGTTGGAGTAGGTGTAACACTAGGAGAAGGTGTTGGTGATGGAGCAGGTGGCGGTGGTGGTGGTGGCACACATAAATATCTACCAATTCCTTGATAACAATAATTTAATACGGATGCTGTATTGTTGGTTTGTAATTCAAAATCATTTACAAAATATGAACCTGATATAAACAAATTATTGTTACCATCATCAACAATGTAGGCTACTATATCGCCGGTTTGATTGTTTATTATAACACTCTTGGGTCTAATTTTATCTCCACTTTGAGTAACATTTAGGGTATAACTTACAAATTTATCATCAAGATTTAATTTTGCTAATGAAGTATCAAATCCATCGATACCAAATTGTTGATATGCATTATTGTAGTTGTTATAATACATGTTTTTAATTGTATTATAAACTTGTCCTTGATATGTACCGTCTAAATTGGTAGGATTTGTAAGCGGATTATAATTTGGATCTCCTACTGGATAAAAAACGGAACTTGAAGGTATTTTTAAACCCAATCTAAATTCAGGATTATTTTGATCTGTAAATGGAGAACTTGCTAAAAATCCATTTGTATTCAATGAAGTACCATCACAATTATAATTTATAGAAGCAAACGAACCTGTTTGCAAACTATTATAATTGTAACCACATTCTTGTACAGGAATGATAAGTGGAAAATCATATGTACCGTCGCTTGCAAGAATTAAATCATAAAAAATGTTATTAGCAATTTTTTTCTTAGCAACTGCAAATGTAGTAATCTGTATATCTTGATTTTTAAGAAACTTAATCATCCCAATATAAATAGGAAAAATTAAACTTATTTAAATTAAAAATCGATTCTACATTTAATCAACAATTCATTATCAAATGATTTTTGTGTAGGCTTACTCAATTTACCCACGGCTAATAGTTCGTTATTAGCATCATATAATCCTACTGTAGTGATGTAAGTACGAGGATTACTTATCAAAGCTGGATAAATAATTGTACCTTTTGTTTGACCATCACTTCCATCGGAAACAAATGTTGGGTTGTTACTATAATTAAATTCTTTATTCTTTACACGAACGAAATAGTTTGTAGATGGTACAAACTCACTCTTTCTAACCGCCATGTTTTTGGTGGATTTTCTTAAAGAATTATAAAACTTACGAATCCAATCTCTCCAATAATTTTTAAATTGAGTTGATGAAGCATTGGATGGTCTTGTTGCCGTAATTTGTGGTGTACCGGATGGACTGGTAGGTGTAATACCAACTTTAGCATCTAATTTAATTGCGTTGAATACTACAATACCATTTGTAGGATAAAACAATCCGATTCCTTCGTAAACAGCTGTTACTGTACCGTTTTTGGTGTAAGGTGTTGGTACTCCGTTGATAATTGATCCTGAAATTAAATTGTAAACATTTTGTTGGGTATTTACAACTTGAGAATCATCTATATATGAATATTGACCAAATGATCCACTTAAATTAACTTGAATTTGTCCAGGGTCAATTTGATCTTGGAATTTGTCAGCTACATAGTTCAATACGAATATAGCTGAACTATCTACTGGACTATCCACACTACCAGACGCAAAACTAAAGAATGTGTCGCCTGGTTGTAGTAGTGTATTTTTATATTGTGTATAAATTACTTTTGTTTCGTTGGTATATACTTTAGCTATACTTTGACCAGAATAGTCGAAATAACTACTACCTGAATTATAGTAATCACCATATGCGACTGCAAAATATTGATCTCCTCCGCTATAAACGTCAATATAGTATTGTCCGTTTTTAACATCAAATGGACCCGATCCGGTTAATACGTTGGCTTGTGCTGAAGCAGATGTAAATGTCGATTGTGCAACTGTCAAACTGCCAGTACCAAACATACCGGATGATACTTGGTTTATTCTACCTGCTACTATATCGTCTGGAGTAAATGGAGTGAATATCATAATTTATTAGTTTGTAGTTGGTACACTTACGGTCACATTGATTGAAGCACTACCACCACTTTCATTTCCTATAATTGTAATATTTGTTGTAGTAGTCTTGGATAATGACGTATTAGGTATAAATCTGAACTTATTACCTACCACAACTTGTGAAGCTTGTGAAGCAAGATCGCCTGAGAAAGTAGGAATAGTTGCTGTTGCAGAATTTAAACTGTTTGTTTCGGTTACTACAAGAGTACCAACATTTTTATTTGACAAAATTGCCGTATAACCCAAAGTTACATTATAAACTGGACTTGTACTTGGAATAATATCGATTGCTGATGTATATGTACGAGGTACTGAAATTACAGGTGGCGCAATACTGATTGTTGGTACAGAAGTTACACCGTCGTTTAGTGTAACCAACTTATACTTCATGGTTTGTGTTTCATCCGTAATTGGTTCCATAATTGGAGTGTTACGAATTGCAATATCAAAGTATGCACTGCCCATTGGATGATTTGGATTAAATTGTGTATAGTCAATTTCATCATCAGCCAAAGCAAAAGCTGTAATGTTCAATCCACCCGTCTTTGCCAATACTTCACGACCCTTTTTTGTCAAAATTGCGTTGACGGTGAGAACGTTGTTATTAAGGTATGCCATATATATTAAATAATTATCAATCGTTTTTGGTTTTTAATCAAAAAATCTGTTATAAATTCATAATATAATTATTCAAACTAGCACTAGTACATGTAGAACATGTTAGTGGTAATTGTACAAACAAACTATTAGGAGCTCCTGCTGATCCTGTTAATTCACCATATTTAGGGAAGTTATCGCTTTCAATATCAACACTCAAAAAGCCTGGTATTGTGATAATTGGAGAACTTCCATTTGGTAACCCTTGACGATTTACAGTAGTTGTAGAATCATTTTGACCTTTAACATATGTGTAATAATTTAAAGCACCTGGAGCTAATAACTTTATACCGTTTACTATCTTATAAAAAGATCCAGAAACCGCTTGTTTTTTAACTCTTGATCCGACTCTAATAAACTTACTCAAATGTCTCTGTGAATAACCGTTGCCTGAAGATCCACTGTAAAGATTCTTGAGAGAATTGCTGCCTGTTATTTGATTTGACAACTGACCGGATCCAGATCCGATTGATTGAATTAAATCATAACTGGATGTAAAAATAATTATAGCGGATCCGGTATTATTTGTAGACAGATAGTATTCATCAGTTGGATATTTAACTACATTTCTTACATTATAACCGTTAGAATCAATATACACGTTCTTACCATATTTAGCATATATAAAATCCCTATCATCCACCACATCCTTTATCTCAAACATTGAATAATTGTAAGTGTTATTATCAGTTTTTAGAGTATTGATGTTTTTTACATTTATTATTGTATAACTTGATGTATCGTTTGTATCCAACAATGAAGATGTAAATTTTGGATTTATATTAAATGATATTAAGCTAGAAGTACTATTAGGATCTAATGCGGAAAAATCGGTGTCTTTATAATTGAATTTAACACGTTCAAAAATAGATGGTTCCAACAATAATCCAGTTTTTAACGTACTACGAGTAGGCGTTAGTTTCTTAACAAAGTCGAATATAGAAAAGTCGATATAAAATCTATATGTCGAATAGTATTCTTGTGGATAAGTATATTTTATATTTGCAGCCGAAAATTCTTTTTGTCTCAACTTTAATTCTGGGTAATTTCTAGATGTTAGATATTTAGGATCTCCGATAATATCACTAATGCCTTCTTTACCCAAAAAGTCTTCTATCTTGGTATTAAGATAACTGTATGGAGAAATGTAATATCCTACTAAATTAGAATCGCTACCCAAAATATCATCTGTATATGTAGAATATTCATATGGTACTAAATTTGAACTAACTTTTTGATCAATTTTATTGATATTTGCATTAGCTTTATAATTAGGACCGTACCGATTTGAATTTATAGCTTGTTTAATATTAAACTTTTCAAATTGGTAAGGGAAAATATCAGATAATATAGTATCGCAAATAGGAGCGCCATATACTACTGGCGTTCTTTGAAAATTATATGCATAGAATTGTGTATTGTATCTGTTATTTTGATTTGGAATAACAGCTGGACTTCCATACAAATTTACAGGAGTATCAAAACTCCAAAGATAATACATATTTTCATATACTAAAGACTTTTCCGGTATAGAAATTGAATTCAAATTATAAGAGTGTTCTCGAAAATCAGCATCGTTCAATGCGTATTTTTGAACCTTGACCTTATCAATATTTCCATAGAATTGTATTGAAGAAGAAAAGTTTCCGACATAATAACTTCCGGACGAAAAATATTGATTTTGATTATATAATATAGTTTTGTTTTGCGTGTCAGTAAAATTCAATTGAGTTCCATAATATTGATTTACTTTCAATGTATATGTATGAGGAACATATTTATCTGCCGCTGAGGACGTTAATGATTGAGTAAGCGCATTCGATTGAGATACAATATATAAAGAATCAAATTCAATTGTTTCATTTGGTTGTTTTCTCAACATAAATGTATAAAAATCACCATTTAAATAAGGTAATTCGATACTAGAAATACTTGAAGTAATTAAAGACTCAATTGGAGTAAGTTCAAATATTAACTTAGCAGATTGTGCTTGTTTTGTTTTATACAAATAAACTTGCCAATCGACTTTATCGTTTCTTAACTTTTTAATTATAGGAATTCTATCTCTAAAATTATATTTTGTAAAGTCTGATGATCTAAACGTACATTCTACCGTAGATACACCTGTAAATCTTTCTACACATGAACGTGTTAGTTGACTGTAACTTCCACTGTAAAATTGTTGTCCAGCAAATATCTTATATTCACTGCCAGTAAAATTGAAATTTATAAATTGATCCGTTTCAAATGTAGCGGCATAGATGATATCATCAAAATCATAAAAAACATTTCTGTTAGCCAATACATCTGGACTTGTATATTCTACTACGTTTATTAAATCGGAAGAAACACCAAATATGGTTCTAATCAAATTGAAAGAATCAGATGTACCCTTCGTTTTATAAATGTATGGTAAATTATTCGTTATACGATTGAATATAGATTTAGCATACGTAAAATATGAAGAAGACAAACTGCCTGTTAACTGTGTTTGATCAAATAACAATTGTGGTATATTACTTCTATTAAACTTAACATTTGTAACGTCCCAATTGAAATTATTTAATAATTCTTCAATGTAATTTTTCGGATAGTGATTATTATCATTATAATCGATTGGATATGATTTTGGAAACTTTTTGATAAACACAAGAATATTATCAAAAAAATGTCCAACCATTGCTGTAAATTTTACATAATCACCATACGCAGCTTCACTCTTAATATAGTCTGGCAATTGATAAAAAAGGCTGTTAAAATTATTTTTATCATAATTTATACCCTCTTCTAATTTATCATCTATACTACCCGTATAGTAAAATAGATATGATTCATATTCATCAAAACTATTCAACAAAGAAATTTGTTCTTCAATTACAATTTTTAAATCTTGTGAATATGAAGCTGATATCGATGTGTTGGTTGTAGCATTTGCTTTCGTTTTGATATTATTCTTCGTAGAATTATATGATTGATACTTAGACAACTTGCTTTTAGCAATCTTGGTTCTTAATTCAGCAGAAGAAAAATTTATGAAGTTGTTAAAGTCTGTATAATTTATCAACAAGTCATTTATTTTTTGTTGTAAACGAGATTCTGCGGCAAATAATGTATTAGATTTATCGTCTCTAAAATTATCGTTTGTAGGATTGACGGTAGGTACGGCAACACTAAAATTTACACCATTTAAAAAGACTTTTCTTGAAACTGGAGCTGTATATAAATTAACTTTAAAGTATAGTGGAGCTAAAGATATATTAGATATCCAACACGTATCTTTTATACTATACTGCAAAGGTAGAGGTTGATCCAACTTAATCTGTACATTAACACGACCATCTACAGGATTAAAATAACTAGTGTGATTTAAAATCTTAACCAGATTGCCATTATCAAAATTTAATGCATTCTTAAAAAATGCGTAAAACTTATTAAAGTATTTATCTAATAAATCCGATGTTTGGGGTGATATCCAATCGTTAAAAACTACTTGTACAAATACATTTAATGTTTCTTGTAAATCAATATCAGTTAACGTAGTTCTTTGTAATATAGCATCTTGACTTACTTTTGTAACAATAATTTGAAATGCATTGAGTATTTCTTCTTTCGTAAATTCAACTTCGTTATATTGATAAACGAAGTTTCTAAGTTGTTCTGCAATACCAACAAATTTAATGTTTTGGGTTATAACCGCATCAGGATCCGATGATAAATTAATATTTTTATCATAACCGACGTAAATCAAATTGATAAATTCTTGTAGTTCAGCAACAGATTTAAATCCAAGTAACTGTGCATATTTAAAATAATTAAAATTATTGATTTCCGAGTTGAAACTATTGTCAATTGGATTTTTATCAATTATTGGAATGATTTCATCTACAATTTGTAAGAATATGTATTTCTTCTCAGCAAATGCTGAAATTTTCACAGCATCTAATCTGTTTGTTTCATTTAGAGCTGTATTAAATGCGAATGATAAACGTATTTCGGTCCTACTAGGAGATATTTCCTTTATAAACAATCTATTGGTTGTATTACCAGCAATATTTCTAACAGGATTGTATAAAGTATAATATAAACCGGGACTTAGTTGATTAAATTGTAAATCAAATTGAGAATGTAATAACAACTCATTTTTATATAAAGCATAATTCGTAAATGGATTTGCTACTCTATAGGATAATTGTTGATTATTTATATCTCTATAACTTGATTCTACGATACTAAAAGTCGTACTTGGAATTATTCTATCAAAAGATATTGGTTGTTGATTGCTATTATAAACACTTAGTTCTATAATATCATCATTTGAATCCCCGAAAAATTCTTCGGTATTCAATATTTGTTGTTCGTATAAAGATTGTAAATTGCTATCAAAATATGAAGCACTTACTATGCCATAAGCTAAATCTTGTTCGTTGATTGTTAAATAATCGTAAGGCATATTATGATTCTAAAGGTAAAAACGGAAAGTCATCTGAAAAATCTGAAGGAACATTTCCTTGTCCCAATTGTATTCTCAATGCAATAATAGTATTCTTTTGAGCGTCAATTACTTGTTTGTCATCGTTATTTTCATACTTTTCAACAAGACCATTGACTGTTTGATTCAAAATTCTATTTTCAGCTAATAATTCGTTGTATTGTTGTAGTAACTCATTAACATTTTGTTTTTGTTGAGTTTCAGGAGTTTGTAATTCTGTAAAATCTGACGTATTTGAATCTACAATTTTATTTTCATTATAAACAAATGTTTTTAATGGTACTTTAACATAATTCACATTTGCATTTACAGACTGTGCTACTGAATAAACTAATTGTAAATTTCCAAAAGAATCTGTATTGTTGGAGAAGGTGCCAAATGTTTTAAAGGTACTTACTTCATCAACAGCTACATCGTAATTTAGTGGGATATTTGCCATATTATCTTGTTATTTTAAATACCTTCTGGGTATCAGCAATATCTACTGTTCCGTCAGCATATTCAACCTTAATAAATATTTTCAAATATCTTTCCTGTGGTAATCCTGTTGTTTGTAACTTAAAATAATTTCCATTATTAGGATCACAACTTAATTTTGTATATTGATCAAATCCTACCAAAACCTCTTCTGACTCAGCATCCTTAATCATATAATATGAGGATGTAGGTAAGTATTTAGGTGTAACCATCGATGGTTGTTGATATGCTTTTTGAAAATTCTTCAAAGGATATCTATCTCTAGCAAATACATAGATTTTAGGTAAACTACCGGCTTTATAAGCATCTTTCAAATAGTTTAATGTAATCAAATTTTGAATAGATCCTGTAATAGGAGCTAAACTTCCGGTATTAAATACACTGTCATCCCAAGCAACGTCAATATATGGACTATAAATTGTGTTTGTATCTCTACTAAAGAACTGTAATAGTCCATTTGTTTCTTGTAATGGCGGAGTAGAAAGTTCTAAAGAACTAATCAATATTAAGCCTTGATTAGGTACACATCCACATAACCACGATCTAACAATTCGGGTGATGTCCATTGTTACATCACTTTGTTGGCCATAATTAAACGATTGACTGCAAATTAAACTTGCATTTACCAATGAAGGATATTTCGTAGAGTTACAAATCCACTTTGGTTTATTGATATAAGAAGCTGGAACTTTGTAAAACCATGTACCTCCTTGATTTTCAAAACTTGCACTGGAATATGAGGATGTCAATAAATAATCTACTTGTTGATAGCTATTTGTTATTTGACTACCATACCAAATCCCATTTCCGTCATAGTTTTTGTAGTTCCAACTAGCTCCAAGTTGAGATCCACCGTCGGCATATCTACCATTTCCATTATTCCAACTTTGACTGATTGGATATGCATAAATTTTATAGTTAAGTGGCAAGTTTCTAGCACCACACGACTTCAAGTTTAATGTAAATTTAATGTTTGAACCACTAATATTGTTACTTGCAACCGATTGACTCAACTCTGTTATATCAAACTTAATAAATGTTCTTGAAAATTCTGGATAATTTAAATAAGTTGCGGTTGATGGTCTAGTAAATGATCCAGAATATTGTCCTTTAAAGTATCCAGCAAAATTTACCACATCCACATAGTAAGAATTGCTAGATGTTACTGTGTTAATTATGCCTCTAAAGCTTGTACTAATAAAACTTCCACTGTAAGATGATGAAATACACAGTGAAGAAGTAATACTTCCACTAAAGGAACCGGAAGCATATGTAGCGGATCCAGAAATATACAATGCTCTTTTTGGATTTGTAGTTACATTTGATAGTCTGCCTGTAAAATTAGAAATAAACGAAGTAAATGGAATGACAGATGAAGTCAAATCATAAGCATACCATTTGCTTCCAGAATAAATAAACAATGATGACGTAGTATAAGCTAACCATCCGTTGTTACCATATGAAGAAGCGGTAAGAGGAGCTGTATGCCAGTTTGGATCGGTATATACAGTTGTAGTACCTTTGTTTGATGCGTATATTTCAAGAATCTCATCAATCCCGAAGTTTTTATTAATAAACTCAGGTGAATTGTTTATGTAGGTGTCTTGAGATGGATAAATAAATGTGTGCATATTATACTACAAGTCCTTTAATGTCAGAATCCATGTATTTTACTTCAAATATTGCCGGATCTTTTGGCGGATATACTATATTATTTTGAGTTGCAATATCTATATCGTAAGCTACTGGCGAATAATTACCATCGTCTATAGTTAAATTTTTAACTACAATCTCACTCACGGATTGTACACCTTCATTTTGCATTATTTCAAAATTGATTTGACTCAAATTGATTGGTTGATTAAAACTCCAATTATCAATATCAAAGAAATTCTTTACAGATTGAATACAATTATTTAGTACTTCAGATTTATTGAAACCTTTAAATACTGTAATTTTAAATTGTACTCCTATATTAATAATATATCCGTCTACTATATTGATTTTATCAGTTAGAATTTTATAATTTTGTAAATAAGCAACTAAGTTTTGAAGTGTTGCTGGATTTACTTGTGTAAGATTTTTATTTGCATCGTAACCTAACAAATATAGATTATTTGTAAACGGATTGTTTGATTGTAAAAACTTTCTTCTATCAAGTGGATTTAAAGGCGTCAAATCTATAGTAGAGTTGTTATTTACATTTAAAACACCAGTTATTAATCCGTTATATTGTACTTCTCTCGTAAGATTACTTTGTACATAAGCTTTAGCGATGTTTCCGAGTTGTGGTGGCAAAGCATAAACTCTCAACAAGAAATCGTCCTCTGTAACCATACGATTTTGAGTTGAAAAATTCAATATTGCGTTCTGTCTTATCTCTTCGTTAGATTCAGCGTCATCTCCGCCGGTAGATGATTCAACGTTATTAACACGTAAAGAATTTTTAATAGTATTTAATAAAGTCACTTCACTATCAGTCAATGCAGTAACGTCATTCAAATATGATACAGCAGTAATACTATTGATTTCACTTGAATTTACGTTTGAATTTAAACCTCCACCCACAATATATGTAATTGTTAAAGTTGTATTTGAGGGAGAAACACCATAAGAATTAGCTTTTAGAACGTTTGTATTGTCCAAAGAAATATTCAGATTTTTTAAGTTGGAAAGTGATACGCCAATATTAGATGGATTAGGAATTATGATTGTATTGTCATAATTTTCAGTATTTGCTCCAAACTGAATAGTGGTTTGATTATTCTCATCAATTGTAGTTACAAATCTTCTTTCAGTTCTTAAATACTTAAGTATCTTAGGAGTTTCACTTCTATACTGTGAAAGTGTTTGATTGTTTAGTGGCACATTATCTAATTCTACAGGAATAGTATCTTGTGCTAAATAATCTACTTCATAGTAGTTTGTGTTATTACTATCGATAACATTTACAATTTTTAAAACATTGGTCTCATCCAATTTAATTGTATAAAACGGAACTTGATCACCCACTGAAAACTGTTTTACTACTAATGTTCCAGAATAAGCCTTTGCTGATTTCTTAATCAAGTAAAATTGTGGAGCTCCTGTATTGTCACGACTATATACTGTTATTTCTCTAGGAGAGAATTTTGTATCTTGACTAAAATCAATACTATCTTCTATTATGAAATTAACACCTGATACACTTGACAACTGTGTAAAAGGTTTTAATATCAAACAATAACGTTCGTCTGGACTATATAAATTATCTTTTGAACGTGTTGCTGGTAGTAATTGAAATATATCTACTATTGTAGAAGAAGCCGATGCTACTTTTGGTTTATATCCCAAAAACTTTGCACCGTTGATAATATTTCTACGATCTTGAGCAAATTGTAGAAAACTTTCAAAAAATTGTTGATCCGTATAGTACGAAAGAACGTCACCAACATATGCTGCTTGTTCTATAAAAATTTGACCTGGTGAACTTTCACTAAAATCTTTATAACTTTGAGGGTAATATTGTTTAGTAAAGTCGATTAGTTGTTGACGTAAAGATGCAAAATCTCTATTAAGATAATTTATATCTTTTGTATTTGCATTAAACGTTTTGTTAATTAATTTTGACATTATATTCTATTACCTTCCAAATTTAGTTGGGTTGTACCTATAGTATTGTTATATCTAAATGTAATACTTATAAATATTGAATTTTTATCATTATTTTCTGGTTGTTGTGGAGATAATTCTACCTTTAGAATTGTAGTACCATTAATATACTTATCTACATCTCGTTGTATTACATCAACAATCATTTCATTAGTAACATCACTTTCAATTGGTTGAAAAAGCAAGTTATACAATCCTGAACCAAAACTGTTGTTAAATCTACGTTCACCAGGTGCAGTTAACAATAAATTTTGTATATTATCTGCTATCTGAGAAATGGTATCTTTGTTTGTAGCAAAATATCCCTCATTACCAAGTTGTATTGGTAGTGACAAACCTATTGCTTTTTTAGGTGTAGCCATTAGTTACCTTATTTTTCACCTTTTTTCTTGTTTACCGCTTTCATTAATGATCTATAGTCTCGGTTCATAGCAGTATATACACTTTTAACTGGTTCAGGAGCATTTTCTGGTGCTTTGGTTTCTGTAATAACTTCTTGAGTTCCACTTCCACCGCCATATCCCCCTAACATACTGACCATACCGCCTTCTTGAGGTACTCCACCAGTGGTTTGATTGAGAATATCATTCAATAAAGGATTATTGGTATATTTAACAAACTTTTTAGCTGGTTTGACTTCTTCTTCAATAGTAGAAGATTCACCCATAGTTTCCAATTCTCTTAAAATTTGTTGTTCCAAATCAGAATCGGGGTTTTTCTTTTTAGTTTGACTCACTTCTTTAGAGAATATTTCTGCTAACTGAAGTTTAAGTTCAGCTTGAATCACATTACGTACTTCTTGTTGTACTGTTTTTTTGATGAATTCTTTTAATACTTCTATTTTCATACTATTATATATAATTATTAACCTAAACTAGATTTAGGTAAATTTAATAAATCTGTTGCTCCTTTTGCATCGGATGGTCTTGGTATTTTTATTGTCTTTATACGAGGTGTACTTGGTGGTTTTGGTATTTTTGGTTTTGGTAATCCTTTTTGTACACTGGCCAACTTTGCAGCTGCCGCTCCAACAGCTCCGCCTGAAACTGCTCCTATCACCGCTCCTTTTCCTCCTCCAACCAATCCTCCAATACCGGCTCCCAATCCACCTCCAGCTAAAGCTCCACCTGTTATACCTCCCACTGATAAACCAGCACCCAAAGCAGTACCACTTAATCCTCCTATTAAAGCTCCCTTACCACCACCTGCCAAAGCTCCTATACCAGCACCTAACCCACCTCCCAATAATCCGCCTTTTAATCCGGCGGCTAATTTGGAGGTAGATCCAATCATACCTGTTTTAGGATCTACAAATTTATCATTTCCAGCAAATGATTCGGGACTAACTTTATCTGGAGACCAATCTTTACCCATACCGTCCGGTACAATACCTTTCGGATTGAGTTTATCTACTATACTACCAGCAATACCACCGGCTAAAACTCCAGCACCTGCTCCAATTAAAGCACCTTTTCCACCTCCGGCCAAAGCACCTATACCGGCTCCTAAAGCACCGCCTCCCAAAGCACCTTTAACTCCGGATGACAAATTACTTAAAACTCCTCCGGCAGATTGTTGTGCATTTCCTAAAACACCTTGTGCTTGACCAGCAGCACCTTCCAATGTACTCTGTGCCTGTGAAGCTGCTCCTTGTGCTTGAGAAGCTAATCCTCCAGCTGCATTTTGTGCTTGAGACAATGCATTAGATGCTGCGCCTTGCGCCTGTGTTGCTGCTTGTTGCGCTGCATTTGCATCCAACCCTTTAACTTCTTGAGAAGGTAGTTTTATATTTGGATTATCTACTACAGGCGCTTTATTTGTTACACCTGATATAGTTTGTGTTTGTGGACCTGGCAAAGCAGGATCAGGATCGGTAGGTAAATTAAAAACAGATCCGAAATCTTTTCTAGCATCGGGTGGAAGAGTTCCATTTTGTGCTTTTTCTTTTAAACCGTTGAAAAGAGTTGTTACATACTGATAAGTTTCTTGTTGACTTTTTACATAACCACCTGTAGCTATTTTTGAAAATCCAAGTCTATTTTCTTGTACAAAATTACCCTGTAATAACTCGGTTTCAGATGAAAGTATATAAGTTAACCAATTATTTTGAAACCAATTATAAGGTTTATCAGGAGTAGTTACTGGTCTAGCAGCTGCTTTTAAAAACGAATCGTTAGGACCGTCATATTCTTTCTTATACCAATCTCTATAAATAACATCAAAAATAAAAACATATTCTTGTTTTTCATTTTTAAAATAAATTGGGCTAACGGCAGTTTTAGGTCTTAAAAATGCTACGTTAACATCTTCCCATGTTTTGTTAGTAAGATTCGCAACGTTGTTTTTTATTTCGGCTGATAGTGAAGAAGATGCAACAAATTTTTTTAATTGTTCCAACGTATCAGCATATACAGGATATCCTCCAAAAAAAGCAACATAATACGGTATTTCGTTTTGTTTTATTGCTTTGGTACGAGTTTTACTCGACTGTAAATTACCCAGAAGATCTACAGTTGGATAGTTAAAGTTTGATTCGTTTGCCATATATTAATTCTCAAATTCAAATTCAACTTGTACTGGACCTTCACGACGATTTCTACCTTTGAAATCACCGATAACTCCTTGACCTGTAACGGTATTGATATTGATCGGATCTTTACACTCTCCACCACTGCCTGGTGGCTTGACTCCATTACTACCAGGAGCATATCCTCCGCCGGTAACAAATACTCTTCTACTTAGAGTTTTGTGTAAATTATCTCTCAACAATTTAAGCTTAATTTGTTGTACAGGTATTTGTGTTTGATCAGGAACAGCATCGTTTGTATTTTCTGCGTTAATTTTGCCAGCATCTTCATGACCGTGCGGATGTGGATGTACGTGGTGGTACCAATGTACGTGATCTAATAACCAGTTACAAAGATCATACATCCAATCTACAGTTGTTTGACCTAATAAAGCAGGTTCATTTGTTTCACCATATTGACCCAAAAATATTTGAGGGGCGTTTATACAAGCTACGTTGTTTGTTGTAATAACAACATTATCATTTGCATCAACAGTATATTCACTATCAGTAGCAACAGCATAACGTTTTTTACTAAAATGAAACGTTTCTGCAAATCTACTACTCAACACCAATCTATCTGTATTTATAACAATTTGATCGCCTTCTAAAATTGGAAATTTAAATTGAGTAGATCCATTTGGATTGAATCTAGCTTGTTCCTCCGTTGGTTTATTATCGCTCGTGATACCAAAGATACTTTTATATACAGTTGTTTGCCAAGCACTTACAGTATATCCACTAGTTATTTGTATGGTACTACCATCATTGTTTACATCTTCATCTATTTCACCTCCATAATTTTTCTCCCACGGTGAAATAGCCGGTATAGGAGGCAATTTAGGATGAAGTTGTTGTGGTTTTTTCTGTGCTATATTACGTTGACGATTGCGTATAGTTAACTTTGGATTACCGTAACCACCTTCGGATGACTCTTTGAGTAAATTTCCAAGTAAAGCATATGATGGATATGCTCCTTTATCATTAAATCTATCGTCATCATAAGCACTGAAACGTATGGATTGACCGAATCTACTTTCAATTAGTGTATCCCCCTCAAATTTTCTAATACTACGTATAAATGGATTAAGTATGAAATAATTTCCAAAGTAACCGTTTTGGTTTATCGATAAAAATGCTGGATGACTTACATAACTTTTTCGATTTGGTGGTAACAAGTAGGGTACTGCACTTTTATTCTTGTCACTATTTGACTTTTCCGTCACAAAGTCTCCGTTTGTACCTAGATAATTAAATCTATTAAATGGTTTTGTATAATAATAAGTTTCACCAATCTTCAATACCAATACTTGTTCATTTATGAGAGGCAACTGTGTTATAGTATTATCCATGGCAATTGCCCATGGTAATTTTTCATACGCTGTTTGTTGTTCTTCTCCAAGAATACGTACTTTAGCTCTTCCTATGTAACTATAGTCCGTATCAGAAGGCGAGGGTATCGTATTTTCATAGTTTACGGGTATCTGTTGATATTTTATTGTTGGAGGCGGTTGTGAATTTACGTTATCTGTGGTTTTTCCAAAAAAAGGATGTTTATCATCTAATATAATGTCTACAACAACTGCTAATTTAAGAAAATTAGTATCAACACCTTTAAAAGATGTCATCATATTCGATGCTAAATTGCCCGAGTTTTTTACTATGGTAGATATATTAGTACTCATTATTATTCACCTTTACTAATCGTTATAACTTCTTCCATTAATTGTTTTCTTTCTTCTTCACTAAGAACCATAGCTGGACCTTCTCCCGTAGCTTCACCTTTAGCAACTAAACGTTGTACAACAGCCGCCAATTTTACCAATTGTTCATCATTTTTGATACCTACATCATAGTAGTCCTTGATTAAAGGTACTATAATTACAGCATCGTTGACTGTTTTAATTAAAGTACGTAACTCGGATATCAAAATATCGATTTGATCCTTCTTGTTTTCTGAATTTTTCACAATGTCCTTACAAAGACCAGAAAAATTCTTTCCTTTGTAAATTTCAAAATTTAAGTCCATATACCTATAAATAGAAAAACCACTCCTTTTGGAGTGGTTTTATTAATTATTTAGATTTTATAATGTTCCTCTATTACTATAATTTCGCATTACTAGATTTTGATAACTCTTCATTTTATTGATTACTTTTGTAATTTGTTGTGTCTTACAGTTACTTAGTTCTCTAATATAGAGATATAATGTTTTTTTGTTAAAATTCTCAATTCTTTCACAATTTCTAAACAGTTCAATAACTGCGTATGCGATATTTAAGTCTTTTTGTTTATTGAATATTTTTGTAATGTTGGCTTCCCAATAATTTACGATTAACTTCATGAATTCTTGAGTCTGAACATCTTTATGATGTGCGTCTTCAGTTTGTAAACATACAGATGATTCACTTGGAGTTTCACTAATATCTACATGTTGATTAAAACGTTTATAATTGTTATTGTTATGGAATATTAAATAGTTTTTTGCTACGATGCTGAAATAACTAAATGCTTTACCTTTACCAGCTTGAAATTTATGTATGTTAGTTACTAAATGAGATACCGTTTCTTTTTGAATTTCAATTGGACTGTTATCGAAATATGTAAATTTGAACGTATTGAATATGTTTTCTACTAATTTTTCAAAACTAAATTTTATTTTGTTTTCGTATATATAGTTTCTTTTAATTTCATCTTCTTCGTTATTATATTCGATGATAGCATCTTCGGTTTTCTTAGAAAAATATATTTTTTCTTTCTTGTTTCTACCACGGCGTTTTTTACGTTCGCCGTTGATATCAAACTGAGATTCTTCGGTAGATTCTTTTAAATCCGAATCTATAATTTCCGGCTTAACTGAACGTGGAACTTCTATATTTGAAATAGGTTTGTTAACACTCTTGGAAGGCAATAAAACGCCAATGGTAATTTTTGGCTTTTTTACCTTTGGTACTACTTTCTTTGTTTTCAAGTTAGTCTTGTTTTTGACAATACGTTTTGTCTTAACAGAAGCAACCTTTTTAGTCTTTTTACAAGATTTCGTTTTTGTTTTTTTCATTAAAATCGGCGGATTTATCATTATCATCGGTTTGAATTCTTTTATTTGCTATATCAATAATGTTTAATAAGTCTGTAAATAGTACTCCAACATCATCGTCTTTAACAAATATACCTCTGTCATCTATAGATTTCAACTTATTATATGTATTTTTTACTAACGCTTTAAAATCAATCAACCATGATTCTAGCAAATCAATTTGAGTGAATGCCTTTTTTAAAGACACCACTAAAAAAATATTTAGCATTGTTGATAACAACAACAAAAATAACAGTAAATATATCATTAGTTTATTTCGTCAAACATTTCATCGTCATCATCTAATTCTATATATTCTGAAAGATAATCTATAGATTCTTGGATTAAGTCCCAATTTGATGTGTCAAATCCACGTTTCAAATTTTTGTACAGTTCAAATATTTCTTTCTCGTCCATATACGTATAAGTACATATATAGATAAAAAATTATTAAATTTTTTTATTTTAGAAACTAAACATTCCTCTAACACCATTCGGTCTATTGACAGGCTTTTCAACTATTTTTTCAACAATTTTCTCAACAGGTTTTTCTACCTCAACTATTTTTTCAACAATTTTCTCAACAGGTTTTTCTACCTCAACTATTTTTTCAACAACAGGCTCTTCTTTTGGTTTTTGTTGTTTATAAATTTCAAATTCAGACTTTTCTTCATCATGTACTTTGTTGGTGGACATATTGTATGCTAATAACAAAATAACTGCCAATGGATCAAATACAGCAATTAGTACAGCTATAAACCACTTGACTACATTTTGTATGGTTGTATTAAACTGATCAGCAACAAACTTAAATGTAGTAATATCCTTTTTTTGACTATTTTCTACCTTAAGTTTGAAAATTCCTTCATCAATTTTAGAGGCCTTATCACTGTAACTTTTTAGTTTTTCATTTTCAGTTTCTAGTTGTTTATTCAAATCTCCGATCTGATCGTTTATTTGATTCTGAATATTTTGTAACTGTATTGGATTACGAGCTATCAAAGCATTGGTTAAAACCTCATTAAGACGAGACTCTTGTGAACTTCTTAAAGCATATATCTTTTCTATAGATTTTTTTGTGGCTTCGATTTTACTCAACTCTTCGGTTTTTTGGACTTCCAACGTAGCAATTTTATTCACGGACAATTCAGTTTCCAGAGAAGATTTTTGAAATGCTGCCGTTAAAAACCCGTAAATACCAAGTGAAGTAATTGCCATCAAAGCAAAGATAGCAACTATCATATAGGTTTTCATTAAAAGATTTGCTTTATGCCAATATCTAAATAACCAACTAGTGGTTACAAGTTTACCCAACTCCAACGAAGATGCCATTATCATGGCAGCAATAGTTGCTCCCGAAAATAGTAAACCTATTCCATATACACTAAAGTATGCTGCACATCCAGCTATTAAAAGTGATGTGAATATTACTAAATGATTAAACTTTATCATATCTATAAATATCTGTAAAATAAAAACCCCGTTAATTTAATAACGGGGTTTAACATAACCTTGATTGAATATTAATCAATCTTTACTTTCTTTGTAACAGGAATAACTGGTTTTACTTTAGCTAAAGTTACAGTTAACAATCCATTTTCAAACTTAGCCTGTGGTTCCGATTTATCAATCTGTTCCCCAAGTGTAAAACTGCGTTTGAAACTACTGTGCTTTAACTCTCTACGAATATATTTTCCTGTTAATTCCTTATCGTCAACCTTTTTGACTTTTTGACCACTGATTGTAAGTACATTTTCTTGTACTTCGACGGATACTTCATCTTTACTTAAACCCGGAATTTCCGCTAGAATTTCTACTCGATCACTATAATCGACTACATCTACACGGGGATAACTTTGTTTTTCGAAGAATCCAACTCCAAGTTCTTTTGTTAATTCTGGAAAGTGATTTGCGAATACTTCGTCAAAAACACGATCAAACGGAGCTAGAAATTCGTCACGATCAAGGTGACGCAAACCAAACGGACTATTATATCTTACTACTGACATATATTTACCTTTCTTTTAATAATTCTATTGAACTTATTAACCTAATAGCCTCACTCGAGCACTATAGTAGATAGTGTCTATAAGATCACCATCTAACAATATATATAACACAATTGGAGAAAATGTCAAGAAAATTAATAATATCCAATTGCATATCCTTGACATGAATATGTTCCATCGGCATATACAATCAGTGTACCTGTACCTGAAGTGTATCCTGCAGGCGGTGCCCCTTCGATTGTAAAATGAGTTCTTATGTCTCCACTATCTGGATTGAATGAATATCCTTTTTGCCATCCCCAACTTGAATATACATTTGATGAAAGTAAAGTTCCATTAAAAGTTACACCATTTAGTGTTACATAATCATTTTCACCTACTTGAAAACTGCCTTCTATTTTGAACCATTTTATTTTTTTACCAACCACACCTATAGGTCCAAACGTATTTGCTGTGCCTGACTGAACAGGTGTACCGGCTCCGGTTTTTTGAACATAAGATGCATTTGCAAATATATCACCACCTCCACCACTGGCCAAATAACTAGCGGTGGCCGCTAAAACACTATAACTACTACTTACAGCATAGCTTGAAGTACCATTATAAGATACTTTTTTGCCAGTGCCTTTGAAATTTGTAATATTGTCGATACCTCTGAATGATCCTGTAACGCCTCTATTAACATTTAATTTACCATGTATGTATGTATTACCACTTCCAGATACAAAGAACGTTTTTGTAAATCCGGTAGTAGTACTTCCGGACCCATAATTAACCAATATAGCCGTAGCACGATTTTCAACTGTTGCTGGTATACTCCACGGACCTTCACCACTACCACTAAACATGTTTATCTGTAGTTTGGCTCTTAAATATTTGTCGAATGATCCTGTAGCTTCACTTGGTGGTTGTACTCCGATACCTATCGCACCATCTCTAGACGGCGTATTACTAGGCATGTATGGCCAAAAATAAAAACCGTTTCTTCTTTGTACCATACCATAACATTCACCGGTAGTACTTTGTGCTTTTATGGTAGATGAAGAAAATGCATTGGAACCAATTGGAGCAACAAACGTTAAGCTTCCACTTGTAGCACTGAGAATTATCCATGAGTCATATGTTGGATATGGTTCATTGCTGTTATAATTGGCCAAACTAATTCCAGCCTGATTGTATTTAACCCCGCCACTAGTTAATCCACGACTTGCAATGTTTAAATAGTTAAATGGTAAAGATGAAGAAATACTTAATGATTTAAATCCACCTGTATTATTATCAAATACTAAACCAGGAGCACTTATTAATCGTGTGCCATCAAAGTAACCTACTCCTTTTGTTGTGTTTTGTGTAGTTTGTAATAAATAAGAAGATGTTTTGCTAAAGTTTGATATGCCGTAAAAACTACCACTAAAACTTCCACTTACACTTGCATTTTTACCAATAAACTTACCATAGTGACTACCACTAAAACTACCACTGCCTTTTCCTGTAAATATTCCAATAAAACTACCACTAAAACTGCCTGTATAAGATCCTGTTAATTTATTAAGTGTATTTTTAACATCGCCTAGTGTACTTCTTCTTGAAATCAAACTAGAACCAGATTCAACTGTAAGAAATAGATCATTAACATCTAAATTTTGATATCTTGCAAGTTGACTAACTTTAATTGGAACTACGTTTAAATTATTACAAGGACTAGACATATATTATAAATATCAAGTATTTGGATATAGTGGTATTTTGTACTTAACATTATTTATAAGTACTGGAAAAAACTTATCATTCCCAAAACTACCCGCGGCATTTGCTGTTACTATTGATCCAGTGATTCCACTTGTCAATTTTATACTACCAGAATAAGATCCACTGACCGTAGAAAGATAATTTACCAAATTTCCAAACGTAGCTTTTTTTGAATAATAAACGTCGTTGCCAGCGTCATATTGTGAAATAGATATTAAATCACTACTATTGATACCAGCTGTTGCTGCTAACTGACTTATTCTAAGCGTTTTTACGTTTAAGTTATTACAGGGACTTGTTGCCATATATTATAAGTATATATTTTTAAAAGTTTTATTAACAATCTGTACCTGTTGCGGTTGGTGTGGTTCTAGGATTTGTTCCAGATACAGGATCTCCAACATTGACAGGAGGACCAACTACTACTGCATCTGATGGTAAACAAGCGGTTATTGTCAAAGTTATACCGCTTGGACAGCCATCTAAAGTACTATAAAAGAATGTAGAACCATTACCAGCACTCACAGATGTATAGTTGTATTCAACTTCAGCACTACCATTAGCACATACTGCAGCATTAGATGTAGTTGTGCCCGAAAATATTTTATAAGTAACTCCAGGAACATTATCTACATCTTTCCAAAATGAAAACGATTTTATCATATCAGCTAAAATTTTGAATTGCAGACGCAAATATTTTTCCTTTGACGTTAATAAAAGTAAATACGTCTTTTTTACCAGCGCCGCTACTTACAGTAGGTACTGTGCCATTTTTCCAATATATAGAAACTGTACCTGTTTCTGTAAGACCTGTCCAAGCAGTAACATTGTTGCCAGAACCGTTGCTTTCAATTAAAACGGTAGATGTTTGACCCGATTTTAAAGACATGGTAATTGTTCCACTCGACGACAATTCAAGTTTTATAGAGCCAAATTTATGACCATTTAAAGTGCGTGTTTGTCCTGGAGTAGTAATGGTTTTTAGATCTTCATTATTTCTTAATGAACCTGTAAAAGCACCGCCGTCAGCCGAACTTATATAAAATCCTGATTTTGCTCTCAAAGGTAATTCAGTAACATAATCGGATGTATTGTAATAAAAACTATTTACATTTTTAATAGCTCTAGTGCCATCCCAAATTGTTAAATAGTTTGCACTACCAGCTGTGCTTGCAGTTATTGGATTAGTCCAAATTACATCATAGTTTGTACCTGAGTTTTTAGCCAAAATTTGATATTGAGTACCACCTGACGGTAAACCGTTTGTTGCAACACTTGTTAATGCTGTATCTGCCAGTGTAGCATGTACTGCAAATGAAGATGTACCATAAAAATAAGCATTTGGTATACCGCCGTTTGGTGTAGCCGTTCCAGAACCATTTTCTAGTACTTTAACGTTCGATTCATTAAATACATCTCCACGCATCGATCCTGTCAATTTGCCTAAGAATCCGGTTGTTGATGTAATAGCCGTCGTATTAATTGTTTTGAATGTACTTGTACCGGTTGAAGTAACATTTCCATTCAATACACCCTTTAAACTACCTGTATAAGAACCGGTTACACGACCTTTAACCGATCCACTCAAACTACCAGTAAACCCACCTTTGAAACTGCCCGATGCACGGCCATATAATATACCTGTTATAGATCCACTAAACTTATTTGAGACAATATTTTGTGTGTATAAACTACCTGTAATAACCATTCCATTACGAACTTTTACAGTATACAAATTTGAAATACCATTTGTAGGATTAAAAAAACTACCAGTAAATTTATTGGTTATATTTTTAAAATTTACTTGGTTGATAAACGGATTGAAGCTAGCGGCACCTAGAATTGAACTAGTTAGTGCCGCGTATGATGTTCGTTTAGTGATTCCGTTTGATTGAATCAAAAACTCATCAGTAGCGCTAATGATAGATGTAGCGGGTAAGCTAGAAATTAATCTTCCGTTATTAGATAGGACTGCCATAATAATATATAAATATAATTATGACAAGGTTTTAAGTTTTTTTAATACAAATTTGACTAATCCACTTCTAACTACATCTTCTTCGTCGAATCTAAATACATATACACCGTTATTTTTACTTTCTTCATCATCAAATAGATTCATCATAGGCACAAATCCACTTTTACCATTAATATCACTTTGGTCTGGATCTCCACATATAAATAATTTACTAAATTCTCCTACACGCGTTAGTAACGTTGTAAGTTCCTTTTTAGTCATATTTTGAGCTTCATCTGCTACAATACACTTAGCGTTCCAACTCAAACCACGTAGAAAGTTTATAGGAAACCCGTGAATACGTTCTTCTTTTTTAAGCTTATCAATATCATGTTTTGAAAGTAGTTCTTCCAATTTGTCAATAAGAGGTTGAATATATGGACTCATTTTTTCATCCATCTCACCTGGTAAAAATCCTAATTTACTATCACTACTTTCTACTATACTTCTAACATATATAATTTCACTTACTCTCTTCTGATTTACTAAATGTAGACCTGCTAATACACTTGTAAAGGTTTTAGATGTACCGGCCGGACCTGATATAAAGACACATTTTGTATTTTTATTTTTTAAAAGTTCTAATAATTCTATTTGTTTCGGTGTTAATGTTCGTTCATCTATACCAATAGATTCTTTAATTTTTGTGTTTTGATGTACCTTTGGACTTGTATCTGATTTCTTGTTGTTTTTGCTCATGTTGTTCTAGTTGTTGCTTTAATTTAACTAACCGATCACAAAACTCATACTGTTCAGTACTGACGTAAAAATCAAAGATGTTATCTATGTTATCTTTAAATGTTGATTGATCTAATATAACAATAAAATCTGAATCTTCAAAGTTAAACACCTCTACCGACGAAAATCCGTTGCTTAGTGCGTATTGCACCGATAAAACAATTTGCTCTGTTAATTTGACTTTGTTGTTCTTTATGAAGAGTTCCATTTCTTCGTAATCAGACGGCAAAGTCAATGCACGAAATGATTCTGTCATTCATTTAATAAATATCAAATAAACAAAAAAGGCGTCACATTAAGTGACGCCTTTCAAACACAATTTGATTTATACTATTACTTCTTTTGCTTTTTTGATTTTGGTTTAACCTCAGTTGTTTCCTTAGTAGAAGATTCTGTATTTTTTAGATTTTCCAAAACTCTAAATCCAGTATTCTTCCACGAAGCACGGGTTCTAGCACTCGCAAATTCGTAAGAATTTCCAAGCTTTAACAACTTTACAATTTCTTGTTCGCTTGTAGCCTTAGCGATTTTTTCTCGCAGTCCAAACACTTCTTTACTCATTATTTACCTTTCACTTCAACGATTTCAAGTTTACTACCATCTGGCCATCGTGTAATAACTTTGTGCCAATGATCATATTCTGATTTAGCTTCATCCTTAGAGGCATATTCCAAATCAGAGACCCTCATGCCATTTCTGATAACAGCATACTTTGCTACGCGTTCGTTTGATACAATATTCTTTGCTGACATATTTACAAATATAATTTGTGTTTATTTATTGGTATACTTACACAGATCCAAGATTACCAGCCTTAGACCATAATCTAATTATACATACACATGAAGTGTTGTCAAATTTAATTTTAATCAAATAATTTATAATAACTAAAATAGTGTTTGAATACATATGTATTGTAAAAATATGAGTGATGTAATCAAATTTACCGAATCAGAAATGCAATCTATTGCTAAGTTACAAAGTGATTATCAACAAAACATTTACATGCTTGGCCAAATAGATTTGGAAAAAACAGATCTTGAACAACAATTACAAGAATTACAAAATAAGCGTAATGAAATTTTTGATAATTGGAAAAAACTTCAACAAGAAGAAAGTAATCTTTTGAATTCGTTGAGTCAAAAATATGGTGATGGCAGTCTCAATCTTAAAGATGGTACCTTTAAACCAATTCCAAAACAATAAAAAATAAAACCCGGTTTTTACACCGGGTTTTTTAATCATTTAATTTTTTGTTGGATCACCAATCGAAGCCTCTTCTACAATCGCTTTAATTTCAGATTCAATTTCTTTCATACGTTCTTTGTAACCAGCGGCTACATCTTTGAAATCTTTCTTAACATGTAAGAGATCTTCGGTTAGTTGATATACTTTCTTTTCAGCTTCAGCTTTTGTTAGTTTAATATTACTCATAACTTTTTTAAGTCTATAATTTGTGTTACTGCTTCCTTCGGTATATAACTAGTAACATAATTACCAGGATCTACATTTTTTAAATCAGGCAATTTGTTTTTATCTAGTACTACTATAATACCTTCACCTTTGTCTCTGTAATTAACCAAGGCAAATCTTGCTGCCAATTTAAAATCACTTGCTAGGTAGCTACCTACAATGTTTCGTGTATTTCCTTTACCCCGTGATGTAACTTTACCCGTGGTATTTAAAATATTAAATTCTTTTTCTGACATTCCTCTATAAAGTTTACTACTATCTGTAGGAATTTTATCTAATTCATCAGCTATAACTTTTAATCTACCAGTAGGTTCCCATACTAAATAATCATATATACTGGATTCGTATAATAAACTGTATCTTTTCATCTGTGTATAAATATACTTATAGTTAATGGAAGAGATTAATTTTCACCAAGTTAGCATCAACAATCACGAAATAACAGTTTGGGCTAATAGATTTGTTGTATTACGACATCCAGAAAAATGTGATTTATATGAAGACGATTGTTGTAGAGAAAGAATAACAAAATATCTGATTGAAGAAGGTTATATCAATGATAGTGGAGTATTAATCTTTGATAGCTATATTGACTTTGAACCTGAATAAAATGGTGGACGTAAAGGGAGTCGAACCCTTGTCTTTAATAGATAACTTACATCAGCCTACACGTTTATATATTTTAAATTGTTAGGGTATAATAATAAAAAATATCTAAAAATATTACCCTTAAGATTTGCCAAGATCTCGACCATTTGCGCAAATCAAACATTTGGTCCAGTCCAATAATTTACACCCAACACAAATATCAGACTTCAATGTGTCAGATGGTGCGACAACTTAGGCCGCAACGGCTACGTCATCATAAGAGAAGTCGTAGCTGATTACATTATCTTCAGCAGTTAATGTTGTAATAGATGTTTTAAAGAGGCCAACTATCATCCTCTACGTGCCTAACATAGGTGTACTACTAAATCGAAACCAGTATACGCCCATAAAAATTTGGAGCGGGTAGAGGGAATCGAACCCTCACATCGACCTTGGCAAGGTTGCAGGCTACCACTACATCATACCCGCGCTCTCTGAACATTAATATATAGTTAAAACTATTCAACAAACATTAATTTAAAATGGTGGACCGTAAGAGAATCGAACTCTTCCCTAAAGCTTGCAAAGCTCCCGTGCTACCACTATCACCAACAGCCCATTTAAAATCAACCCTATCCTATCTGGATCAGATTCGTCCGGGTCAGACATACAGGGGTGTATCGTCATCCCTCACGCTGTTGGAGTCAATCCCCAACACGCACATTTAATAAAATGGTCGGGGTGACAGGACTTGCACCTGCAGCCTCCTGACTCCAGATCAGGCCGTCTCCTAATTGACAATACACCCCGAATAAATTGGCAGGGGATGAGGGAATCGAACCCCCACAAGGAGATTCAAAGTCTCCCGCACTACCATTATGCAAATCCCCAGTTGAAAACTTACTTCTTCTTGCGTGGTTTCGAATAACTTCTTTTTACATAATGTGAAGTTACATGTACTGTTTTACCACTCTTGGTTTTTCTTGTATATCCTTTTCTTGTATGTGATGATCTATATGGCATATATTTCCTTTCTAAATTGGAGCGGGTAGCGGGAATCGAACCCGCATAATCAGTTTGGAAGACTGACACTCTACCATTGAGTTATACCCGCAAATGGCGGAAAGGGAGGGATTCGAACCCTCGGTGGCTTTTAAGGACCACAACAGTTTAGCAAACTGTCTCTTTAGACCACTCAGACACCTTTCCGTAAATTGGAGGAAGGAGAGGGATTTGAACCCCCGGAGGCTTTGACACCTCTGCGGTTTTCAAGACCACCGCCTTAAGCCACTCAGCCATCCTTCCATAAATTGGTGGGCATAGAGGGACTTGAACCCCCACGGATCTCTCCACGAGCTTCTAAGACTCGCGTGTCTGCCATTTCACCATATGCCCGAAATTGGTCGGCCACGCCAGAATTGAACTGGCTCCACATGCTCCCAAAGCACGGATGCTACCGTAACACCTGTGACCGATTAAATGGTGGGCGATGAGGGATTTGAACCCCCGACAGCCACGGTGTAAACGTGGTGCTCTGCCACTGAGCTAACCGCCCATAAAATCGTTATTACTTTTATTCCAATTATCGCCATACTGGTTCTCTACTAGGATAACACCAGTTGACCGATCAAGTGTTTTGCTTTTCAGCGGGGACACCAGATAGAGTTTCAACCCCGAACATATAATCACTATACCATGCCTTCTCAAACTGTCAACCACAAAAATCAAAAACCCGTCATTCTTTTTAGGGAGTGACGGGTTGGATCTTTTAGCAAACAACCTCGTCCTCAATACCCTACTGGGGATTGACTGGCTTGACTAGGTTGTGATAGTGAAATCATATGTTATTTTACTAATATATAGTATACAAATTTACAAAGCAACAAAATTATTTACATTTAAATATTCTTTTAATTCTTTCTTGAACCGTTAATTTTTTCTTGACTTCTTGTTCCGATGTATATTTGTTAGTATTATTTATCAATTTAATCTCACCCAATACAGGTTCAGGTGGAACAGGTCCATGTGGAGTTGGATTGCCATAACAATTACTTTGTGGCCACCATCCACCTAAATTCTTAAGCATATTTTCTGGAGATACGTTTAAATTGTTTTCCTCTATAATAATATTCTTAAATATAGAAGACAAATTAGGCAAATCTCTATCCAAACTATACCCTAAGAATATTCCATCCCACGCAGCATATTTGCCTGGTTTCCAATTCCACGTTCCTTTACCTGTAGTTACTACATTATTATTTAATACAATTAAATTATGATGATAAGCATAGTTTACTGCCCACCATTCACTACCATATTGTCTTACATAATTTTGAGCACTTAGTCTAACAAAACAAGGAACATTGATTGCACTATTTTGTTCAACAATAGTATCAATATTTGTACCTGTATCTACATAATAACACATACCCTCAAATCCATCAAAGTTATTGTGTCTTATTAATGCACCTTTTGTATTCGCAATACTAACACCGGCCAACGGCGAGAATTGAGTTTTACCTGCATCGCCTCTAAATGTGCATTGTTCTACAATACAACCAGTAGCAAATACTTTGCCTGCCAAATGTCCTCCAACTTGCACATGAACAATTTGTTCAGTGTCATGTTCTGGGTATCTATTGTTTCTACCAGGTGAATGAAAATCACATCTTCTTACAGTTGTTCCTTTTGCATCATCTTTAGAATTCTTTGACAGTAAAGATATAATAACAAATGAAGTTGCATTGTCTTTACCGACGTTGAATCCTTTGAATTCACAATCTTCAAATAAAGTATTCGTACCAAATGTAGTGCAACCAGCAGTAGTTAATTCATTGCCTTTAACTTCATTAATTTCATCATAATTCCCGTCAAATGTTATACCTTTAATCACAATATTCTTACAATCAACACTGCCATCACCACCTGATCCAACTGCTTGAACCATTATCAATTGATTGCCGTTTACTGCCAAATCTCTTCTACCAGACAAATGTTTTGATAATTTTAAAATTGTTTTACCCTTACCTTTTCCTGTTAATTTTACTCCACTTTCATTGTGTTGTTGAATCCACCCCCACAATATTCCACTCTTCAAAACTTTTTCTGGGTCGTTAATATCAATGTGTTCTCCACCGATATAATAAATTCCTTCATCAAGTTCACATGAACCATTTTCCAGTATACATTTATTTATTGCGTACGCTGAATTCGTATTTGGATCGTTGGGCTTAGCCCCATATAATTCCGGTTTTGTCATATCTGATAAATAGATAAAAATAAAAAAATCCGTCACAAAGACGGATTGGATAATTATTAAAAAATATTATTTACCAAATATTCTTTTATACCACGGTTTACCACTACTGCCACTACTGCCACTTGAACCACCTGAACCACTTGTTGAGGTTGAAAGTGAACTTGTAGATGGTTGTTTAGTAGTACCAATACCTACATTACCACTTGAAGATGATGTTCCAATTCCTATAGACATATATTTTTGAACTCCTTTATTATAAATAGTTCATAAAAACAAAAACCCGCTTATTTCTAAGCGGGTTAATATTCACTAATCTAGTTGAAATTAGAAGGTCAATCTCAAACCACCAGAATAAACAACGTCGCCACTAAATTCACGGGTTGCCCAATTATAATTAGCAGCATTAAAATTGTTGTCATACCATCCAACACTGGCAAATGGAGTCAACACACCAAATGAAAATTCAAATGGACGAGTCAACGTTGCCTTAGCATTTACAGCTGTATAATCACTGGCATCGCCGAATACCTTACCATATTCAACAGCAGGTGTGATAACAAAACCAAATGGTAACTTTTGAGCACGTTCAGCACCCACAAATACGCCCTTTTGGTCTAGATCAATATCAAACGAACCACGTACATATGGAGTTACCAACTTATTTGGTAGAGCCAACTTAGCACCAAATTCAGTACTATTTGGAATACCAAAACTACCAGCTTGGTGACGAGTAACAGTTGCATCAGCACGGGCAGAAAATACATCCTTCCATACATCTACTTCCTTACCAGCACCCAATGTCCAATGTGATTGATCCAAATCACCATTAGCCAATAGAGTACCACCCAAATATACATCAGCGTACTTTAGGCTCTTTACTGCACCAACACCAACGAATGCTGTGCCCTCAGAACGAGCAACACCATTTACGATATATTGGTTATTGTACCCAGCTTCCACTGAGAGGTTTGAGTTATCTCCAGCGGTTACTGCTAGAGCTGTCAATAGTGACAATAATACTAATACTTTCTTCATATTTTACTATCCTTTTTTTGTTTGTTTATGTTATTTTGCTACGTTAAGAACAGCTTAACGTTATTCAGAAAAAATCACTAAGATGCATTCTTTCTGAAAATTGCTTATCTATATATAGTTATTATATTTTAATTATAACTTATTATTTTATACCCCAAGCTTGGTCTTTTTTAAGCGTCTATTCAAAACCTTATCCTTTTCAGGCAAATAAGCATATGACGCTTTTAAAGTTCTTTTGCTCTCACCCAAAACTGAAAGGGTTTCTTCATGTACATCCAATGTTTTAAGTATAGCATTTTTTACAAACCTAAAACTATCCGTACCCGTTACATCAATACAAATACCATAAGATAAATCACGGTACTGTACATCAGTTGCACCATACATTGTACACAATACATTTTTGATCTTAGCCTTTTTGTCTTCACTTAAGACTAGATTCGCCATATCAATTTTGCTCAATTCATTCATACTATACCTCCATTATACTTGTTTCAGTTCCAATGTCAATAAAAAACAAAACGATTAATTTACATTAATCGTCTTGCTTAATTAAAATATTACCTAATTTTACTTCTTTTTAATTTTGTTAACAAGTTTCTTCAACTTTTCAGGTTGATGTGTCTGTAACCATTTGAAATAATCCTCTTTTTCTTTTCGAGACAATTCACTATCTCTATATAAACCAGCATATTTCTTCACAATATCTCTAAAAGGGTCACCACTTTCGTTTTTTTGTTTCTTTAATCTATCAATTTTCGCTGACAACATCTTTTTATATTTTTCAATTGAACCATAATCTTTTGCTCTACTAGGATCTGGATTTTTTAGAAGTTTTTCTAAGTCCTTAATATCTTCTGCATTATCTTCGGAAAGAGTTGCTGTTAACTTATCACTTTCCACTTCTGCTTCATGATTTGGTTCGCCTTTATAATCTTCGGAAAGTATCTCCAAAGTCAAGTGTTTGATAAGTTTTTTAAGTACTTTTTTAGTCATATATTATAAATATAGTATTTTTATACTATTGTATCTTTTCTCTTTTATATTTTGCCCATTCAGTTCTATGTTTACTAATCCAGTCAATCAGTGCTTGTTCAAATCCTATATCACAATTTCGTTTTTCACTTTCTATCCATTTATGACGTAATATTTCTTCTTTCATTTCAATAAATTGTCTATAAATGCAAATTTTTGACATATTATGCAGCGATTATAAATGGATCGATGACTGTACCGGATCCATAAGTAGGAATGTTCGTTTCTGCAAAATTAATAGCTGTATTTATATCATCGTATGTTTGCCATGAACCGACTGTTGTTGTAGTGGTACAACAATTATTACCATCCTGCGTTGGAGAAGTCTTGGTAATTCTTTCACAATTACTTGCATCGGAGATTGATCTAAATGCTACGTTAACTCTAATGTTGGCTACCGTTTGTGCAGGTACTATTCCACAAGCAATACTTGTTTGTGTACTTAATACTTCTAGTTTAGCTCCGCCGCTATTATATGGATTAATTTCCATAGTTACATTAATTTGTCCAGGACTACAATATGGTTGAGGCGGAGTTCCGTTCCAACATGGATCACATGTTTGTGGAACGGGCGGATCTTGTTCTGGATCACATTCAGGTACTAAAGAACAAGATCCAGGAGATCTCAATTCGACATAATACCATACTTCTTCTGATGCACTTGGAGTAGGTGTTACACTAGCAGCAGGTGATGCACTTGGAGTAGGTGTTACACTAGCAGCAGGTGATGCACTTGGAGTAGGTGTTACACTAGCAGCAGGTGATGCACTTGGAGTAGGTGTTACACTAGCACCAGGTGATGCACTTGGAGTAGGTGTTACACTAGCAGCAGGTGATGCACTTGGAGTAGGTGTAGGAGTCGTGCTTATACTTGTAGTTGGTGTAATACTCGGTGTTGGAGTTATACTCTTGGATGGTGTTATTGTTACGCTTGGAGTTACAGTAACACTTGGTGTAGGTGTAACACTTGGTGTAGGTGTAACACTTGGTGTTGGAGTTGGTGTAGATGTTTTAGTAACACTAGGAGTTATTGTTGACGTTACACTAGGAGTAGGAGTACGACTAACGCATAAAGTTTTACTTGGTGTAGGAGTAATAGTTGGTGTAACACTAGGTGTACGTGTTACAGTTGGAGTAATGCTTGTTGTAGGCGTTATGCTTGGTGTCTGTGTAATAGTAGGCGTAATAGTTACACTCGGTGTAGGTGTAACTGTAGGTGTAACTGTAGGTGTTATACTTGGCGTTACACTCAACGTAGGTGTTATTGTAGGTGTAATACTAGGCGTTGGTGTTATACTTGGAGTAACACTTGGTGTAGGTGTTACGCTTGGCGTTACACTAGGTGTCGGTGGTACAAACAATCCAATCGATTTTGGAGCCGGTACATATATCAAACCAATATATTTTATATTTTCATTAACCCATGAATATAATTCAACTCTATTTTGTCCATCCAATCTTACAACTTTTAATTGAAATTTATACTTTCTATATAATTCAGTATAATATGGATATTTAGCAATGTTATTATTACCTTTTATTTCAAATAAAATTTGTTTAGCAGCTGCTACAATTGTAGAATTTGTATCATTATCTACAATGCCCTGTAAAAATGTCGCAAAATTTGATTGAATTAATAATTCAGTATAATCCATGTAAGAATATATATCATTAAATCAAGGTAATATTAAATCAAAACAATATATAAACTACCTTCCAATCCTTTAGATGATAAATATTCCGCGTCTCCCTTGCCAAGAGGCACTTTTATTGCATCATACTTTTTTGATAATATGCTTCTCAAATCAGATGCAGCTTTTTTTATAAATTCAAACTGTTCATCACCCGTACTATTTTTTATGTTCTTAGCTAAATCAGGCATCAATTGTTTTTCAAATTGTTGATACAATCTTACCACATCATCATAATTTGCTAATTTTAAAATTCGTGTGTTGCTTATTTGTTTAGTCACAACTTTTTTGCCATATCTCTTAGCGATTTCTTCGTTGTCTGTATAATTGTGACCCAAGGCACCTACCAATTTGTTCTTCACTCCAATGCTTTGTTTACCAGGATTAATATCTCCAAACGCAGGATTAACACCTCTATACAATGTAATCGCAGAACTTTCCTTTAAAATCTTAGTCAATGATGTCATATATAAAATAAATATCTCAATCTAAGATATTATGAATAACATATTAATCCATCAATACGTATAAAATGAAGATAAATCAGCTTGTGTAACTGAATATGTACCGGGACTTGTACCCGCTAAAGTATTCATTGTTGTATTAATACCAGAATATGTTGTAACACCTACAGTAAAATCATTTATATATGGTGCTATAAAAGATGATATACCCATTGGATCACCGGGATTTCCAAAATATCCCGGAATTAATTGGTACCAGGTACCTAATATAACTATTTCATTATTTACCGGTACAAAAATTAAATTTCCTGAGTCGCCGACTTGTAATGCTTGACTGTTATTGTATCTATTGCCACTGCGAGGTCTACAATAGTATAACAACTTACTAGTACAAGATGTATTGCATGTATATTGTAAATTTCCACACCAAGTTCTTTTATTGGTAGATGCAGTATCACCACCATCCATATAAAATACAGGCAAGTAAGGAGCGTCATATTGATTGCCACTTACAAGTTGTCCATTTTGAATATAATTTAAAAAATTAGAAGGTATAACTTTATGATAACTCAAAGATGCATCAACTGTAGTATTTAAATATCCAATACTTATATCGGTATAACCCGTGCCTGATGAAGCTCCAATTGTAGCTACATTAGCCGCACTGGTAAGCGTATAACTAAATACAGTATTTGCATTGTTAACAAAATATACAGTTACAGGATAAGTAAAAAGTGCTGCGGATACGTGATTAGCCATCAATACATGTCTATTACTTATTAAAGTGATACCTTGAGAACCACCCGTACCACTTATTGACCAAGCTAAAGAAACTCCTGTTGTATTATAATTATTTTCAGCCAAAAAATAATTTGAATATCTAGTCCAACTAGTTCCACCAAGATATTGTGCCATTGAATTTACACTCATAATGTAGAAATTAAAGAATCCATTGTATCGCCAACCGTAGTCAATAAAACGGCAGCGTTTGTACAACTTGTACCTGTGATTGTTGGAGTTGTTCTAGGATTTGTGCCCGAAACTGGATCTGATCCATTGAGCAACGTTAATCCTGTAGCATCAGCTGGTAAACAAGCTGTTATAGTTATTGATTTATATAAACATTCTTCGGTGTCAGGATCAGGATTACATCCATTATCGGTACTGTAAAAAGTAGCCGTTCCTGATCCATAAGTAGCCGAAGTATAACTGTACTCGACTTCCGCTCCTCCATTAATTACCGTAGTTGAATTACCATATGTTTGTCCTGAGAATAATTTATATCCCACCACAGCAGGTGTTGCGCTAACACTTGGTGTTACTGTTACACTTGGTGTTACTGTTACACTTGGTGTTACTGTTACACTTGGTGTAGGTGTTACGCTAACACTTGGTGTTACTGTTACACTTGGTGTTACTGTTACACTTGGTGTAGGTGTTATGCTTGCAGCAGGTGTTGCGCTAACACTTGGTGTTACTGTTACACTTGGTGTAGGTGTTGCGCTAACACTTGGTGTGACGCTTGGTGTAGGTGTTATTGTTTTAGTTGGCGTAATACTAGGCGTAGCACTCGGTGTTACGCTAGGTGATATGCTTACAGTAGGAGTAACGGTTAAAGATGGTGTAACACTTGGTGTAATGCTAGGCGTAATAGTTACACTTGGTGTAATACTAGGTGTGGTTGTAACGCTCGGGGTTGGTGTTGGTGTACAAGTAACACTTGGTGTAGGAGTTGGTGTAGGCGGTACAAAAAATTCAGCCTGTTTTGGTTTTGGAGTTTCTATTACACCAATATAATTGTATTTTTGAGTTTGATTTAAAGAAGAATACAAAACTACTTTTTTACCTTCATTGGTATTAATAATTTGTAAATTAAATTTATATTTATTATAAAGTTCATTATACCAGTAATATTTAGCTATATCTTTATTACCTTGTATTTCAAAAGAAATTTGCTTAGCAGCTGTTACAATCGTTGGATTAGGATCATTATCAATAATACTTTGCAAAAAAGCAATAAAATTGTTTTGATCTAATAAACTGTAATAGTCCATGAAAATAAATATTTAATCAAATTGTATTAACACAATATATAATCCAGCGCAAAAATAAACCCGCCTTTTATAGCGGGTCTACACTAAATAATTTTTACTTCACAACTTCCACGTTCAACATTTCCAATAATATAAGACTTATAATTTAAACTTTTACTTTCTTTTAAAAATTTATCAACATACTTCTTGTTCATTATAAATATCATACCAATACCCATATTAAATACATGATACATTTCTTCATCACTAACCTTACCACACTTCTGAATCAATTCAAAAATAGGCAATACATGCCAACTGTTTTTGTTAATCACTACGTTTAAATTCTTAGGCAATATACGGGGAATGTTATCATAAAATCCACCACCAGTAATATGCGCAATTCCATTTACATACTTTTTAGTCTTGTGTACCAATGACAAATAACTAATATGTGTCATCAACAATTCATCTCCCAAAACATTATCAATCTCTTTAATATAATCTTCTACACCATATCGCATCTTATCAAACAAAATCTTTCTAGCCAAACTATAACCATTAGTATGTAAACCATTTGATTCTACTCCAATTACAACATCTCCATCAGAGATATTCTCGCCGGTAATCATTTCGTCTTTCTCTACCACACCAACAATTGTACCACTCACATCATACTCACCCTTCTTATAAAATCCAGGCATCTGAGCAGTCTCACCACCAATTAATGTACAATTATTTATTTTACAAGCTTTGACAAAACCTTCAATAATAGATTCAAATACGGTTGGTACCAACTTACCCACGCCAATATAATCTAAAAAGAATAGTGGTTCAGCACCCAATACCGCAATGTCATTCACACAATGATTTACCAAATCAAATCCTATAGTATCATGTTTACCAACGTCAAACGCAATCTTTAACTTGGTACCAACACCGTCAACACTAGATACCAATACAGGATTCTTATATTTTTTAGTGTCTAAAGCAAAAAGACCGCCAAAACCTCCAACCTTGCCTAACACTTCAGTTCTGTTAGTGGATGAAAGTAATTGCGGTAATTTACTCTTTACTTTGTTGCCTAATTCAATGTCTACACCAGCCTTTTGATATTGTTTACTCATAACTTATATATAGTTTATATAAAATGGAGTGCCGTGTTGGTATCGCACCAACCAAAATTATCAGTTTTGCAGACTGACCCCTTCACTTGTCGGGCAACGGCACATAAATTGGAGCCTGTTACAGGAATCGAGCCTGTGCTTTCTCGTTACGAATGAGATGTGCTACCACTATCACTAAACAGGCACTAAATGGAGCCTCCAACAGGTACCGCCCCTGTGTTTCATCATTACCAATGATGTGTAATACTTTTATACTATGAAGGCAAAATGGCACACCCGGCAGGACTTGAACCTGCAACCTTCTCGGTAGAAACGAGTTGCTCTAATCCATTTGAGCTACGAGTGCGTTAAATATGGTTGGCTATCACGGTACCGCCCCGTGGTCTTTCGATTATCAGTCGAGTGCTCTACTATTGAGCTAATAGCCAATTAAAATGGCGGCCATACGGGGTTACGCTCCCCGGACTTCCCTTAGACAGAGGGTTAGGTTACTATTACTTTATATGGCCATAAATTGGTAGGACTCCACGGTAACGATCCGTGTTCTACTGGTTAAAAGCCAGTTGCTTCACCATTAAAGCTTGAATCCCATTGAAATTGGTGCTGTGCTCTCCACGCCGTCTCTGTGTTTTACTGATTGTACCGGTCAGCAGTCACTTATGGGGCCAGTTACCCATTATTAAATTATCACCAACACGATAGTTAGCTCATAGGCATATTCGGTCATTGTTCGTCGTCAACAATAATCCCGCTATCTCTTTTACCACACGACCTGCTTCATAGAGTTGGTGAAATTGGTGGATGCGGTGGGATTTGAACCCACAACCTTTCGGGTAAGAGCCGAATACTCTAATCCAGTTGAGTTACACATCCATAAATTGGTGCAAATGGTGGGTACTGCCCCCACACGAATATTCTGATTAAGAGTCAGATGCCCGTCTATTGTAGCTTCACTTGCATTAAAAATTGTATCTACTATTGTCAACGAACTATAATCATCTTACCACACTTTATTCTTTCGTCAACAACTTTTTTCAAAATCCACTCAGCAACATTATGTTTTGGTTCAAATTTAAGAAGTTGATTTGCCAACATAATGTTCGCCAATGTTTCTTTTGCCTCACCCTCTCTAGCAGGCAAATATACTTGATTAATACTAATCAAATCAGCAATTTCTTTTACAGAAAAATTCACTCCACTACCAATGTTAAATACTTTACCAAAACAATTGTTATCAGTAGTATTCATCGCTAACACATTAGCAGAAACTATATCACGTACATTAACAAAATCTCTACGTTGACTGCCATCACCAACAATAGTAAGAGGTTGATTAGCTTTCAACTGTCTTAAAAATATTCCAATCACAGGAGCATATTGCCCTTTGGTAGGTTGTCTATCACCATAGACATTAAAATATCTAAATGTTATCGTGGGTAACTTATACAAATCATAATACATTTTACACAAAGCTTCTCCGGCAACTTTTGTTACCGAATAAGGATTAAGACAATCGATATTCATTGTTTCTACTTGTGGAGAACTATTATTATTTCCATAAGCAGATGATGTAGAAGAATATATAAATCTACTCACACCATTCAATTTTGCAGCTTGCAATAAATTACAAGTTCCTAATACATTCGTTTTGGTCGCTAATATTGGATTTTCAATACAAGGACCAATTCTTGACTCCGCTGCCAAATGAAATATACAATCTACATCTGTCGTTAAACTAACAACACGATCATAGTCATTTATATCACAATCAAAATATACAGCTTTGTCATTATAATAAAAAACATCATTGTTTGCACTTTTGTTGTCAATCACTATAACATCATAACCACTATTCACAAGTTCATCAACAATGTGTGAACCAATAAATCCACATCCACCCGTAACTACAATTTTCATAACTTTTATACATTGCTAGGTTTCTTTGGATACGGTTGAATATCCTTAATTAAACCTGCCAATATTCGTTTACCCTCGCTGGAATTTGTTCCAGATAAAATATAAATGTACATATGCTTGCCAGTAGCAGTTCTTATCTCAAATGGACTATTGGGATTATTTCTTGCATCATTTGCTGCCTGCTTACCAGTTTCAAATCCATACTTTTGTACTTGTTTCAACCTATAAATCCATTTGCCTTGAGCTTTATCCCACAAACGTTTTGCGTCACGACTCTTGCCTAAATAAATTGCGTTTGTTGCTTGATATATAGCTCCAGTATGTCCTTGACCACTATCAGCTCTGGTAATAATAACTTTTACTGTGGGATAATCTTGCTTAATCTTTTTATTACCCAAACCAATTACATACGAAGCCAAATTGCTTAACTCAGGTATTTGTTTTGCCTCGGGTTTCAAATATAATCGCAATAATTCAAATACTTCATTCTTTTGTAATAAACTATTGCCTTCATCATCCACAGCTATTTCTTCAAAA
>Ga0315906_10000344_pt1 | contig 75103 bp, 59 predicted proteins | sample LakEriMetagenome_4_FD_203526 | JGI IMG/M metagenome (GOLD analysis project Ga0315906, IMG submission 203526) | Freshwater fungal communities from buoy surface, Lake Erie, Ohio, United States - Buoy 2 MA122 | ecosystem: Environmental > Aquatic > Freshwater > Lake > Lake biofilm | place: USA... | reverse complement strand
TATTGATATTTAGAGATCTGGCATCATTGATCAATAAATCAATACCTGTCGAGCGAATCATATTGCATAATTGCTTATGCTTGATACCGGTCATATAATGATCATGATTACCCAAAGAACCATAAATGCCAATTTGAGCTTGAAGTTGGCGAAGAATTGGAAGAAATAACTGTAATTCATCAGGATCGAAATTCACATAGTCACCGGTTATCGCAATTATGTCTGCTTTTTGCTTATTGATGATATGTACTGCTTCTTGTAAATAGCCGGTTCCAAAGTATGAACCCGTATGAATATCTGAAATCTGTAGAAGGCGAATGCCATCTAGATTTCTACTTAGTCCGGGAAGAACAAGTTCAATCTCTTTCGTTTCAATATCATAAATGGTATGCAATACGCCTTGAGCTGTTGCAATGAATGGTAGTATGGAAGCAGAAACACCTATTGTGTGCAATACTTTTCTTCTTTCAAGAGAAGGTGAATCATCAATTGTTACTATTGACTTATTCCTGATTTTTTTAATAAGTGTAATTACTAGTCCGATTCCGTCTTTGAACAAAAAAAAGATTGATAATGGATATTTAGGTAAATACCAAATGGCAATCATGATTTGGAATATATGTCCTGAAACTAGATTGTTCCCCTTAGTCAATCTCTCAATTGTAGTTCCAATGAGTAATAAGAACATGAATACTGCTGTATAGATATATACCTTTTTCCAGATTGGCTGAACATTTTCCAGCATATCAAGATAGTTCTTATATTTTCTAAATATATAGTAATCAATTCCACCTTGTAAAATTGCAAGGATTCCTAGAAACATGATTAGTCTAGCGATATCGGGTGTCATGTTTGAAACTTGTGGTGAATCATCATCTTGTCAAATCTATCGATTTTCACCATAATGCGGATAAAGCATTGTTTCTTTCCACAATGTTCCTTGAATGGTGATGGCATATGTACCAAATGGCAAATCATTGGGTAATGGGATATGCTTATACTCACCAGAGTTTAAATAAAAATGTTCATTGTGAAGAATTCTACCATCTATCGTTGATACAATACAATGTAGTTGTTCATTCAATCCGGACTGAATGTTTATGGTATTATTCTTCACCATGAATTGATATTGACCTTTTCTTGTGATGGGTCTGATTGTCCAAGCACAAGTTTGCTCATAGGGTACATCACATCCTCTTAGATCTCGAGTTGTACAATCTATTTCACCATCTAGCCATTGTATGATATAGGTATTGAATGTTCTATCATCAGATGGGAGATAGGGCATTACAGAAAGTGATATTTCACCAGTTTTATTTCCGGAATTATCGATTGTGAGTTGATATGCGCCGGGAACTGTTTGTACATGAGACGCACCTGTAATTCCGGAAGTAACATGCTGCTCAATCATACTTCCTGATGGATCATAAGTAATTGTCAATTTGGCATTTACATAAGCAGATGGTACAGATAACTTCATAAAGAATCTTTCACCCGGTTTTGCTGAACCATTCGATTGCAAAGTAAATGCAGCAATATTGGGATCAATGACTGATATTTTCATTTCATCAGTAGATTCACAGAATCCATTATTACCATTAACTTTTACAATCATATCCGATGAAATAGAATCAATTCGAATACGATTTTCATTTAATTGAGTAAAGACACCATTGCTCGACCAAGAATATGTATTTGCTCCATTTGATTGTACTTCAATGGAATTGCCTCTACAAATGATTGTATCCTTGGGTAAAGTGACAATCGGAACATCCTTGACATCAACATAAAAAGAGTCAAGTGATGAACACCCTGCTCTTTGTCCATTGATAATGATATAACCGGAAGAATTTGGCATTATAATCAGTGAGTCATTCTTGTTGGAAAGTAAAGAACAATCTCCTTTTAATGTAATTCCTGTGGATGGAAAAACAGTTACAGTGATCGGGTTATTCCTGCAAGTAATAGTATCAGCGGTTTTCAGAATTGGCAGTGAAGCATTGACATTGACAAGAATGCTGTCAATGGGTGAGTAGCAACCGTCTTTGCTTCCACGAAATGTATAATATGTGTTCTGCAATGGTTTTGCCAACAGGGTATTTCCATTTTTTGAAATAATACTCGGATGATCTAACCATTCATATGTATCTCCACCTTGCGCTGACAATGTAATTTCATTACCCAAACAAGTGATGGTATCACCCGATACTGTTATGGTTGGTATATCTTTTACAATGACCAATATGCTGTCTAGAACAGAACATCCCCCATTTGTTCCTTCTACGAAATACATTGTTGTTTTGCTGGGACTGACTTGTAAATCCCCTTGATTCGATGTGAATCCTGAAACCTTTTCAGTCCAAAGATATGTCATTGCACCTGAAGGTTTCAGGACAGCAGTGTCTCCCGGACAAATAGAAACATTATTTCCTGCATCAACATTGGGTAATGGTAAAACACGAATGATCACGGAATCATATCCTATGCAATTACCATTTTTTGCTTCCACATAATATGTGGTTGTTGTAGTAGGTGAGAATGTGGGTTCTGATGAATTAATGTCATTTATTCCATTACCGGGTGACCAACGATATGTCATTGCGCCTTTCGGTTTTAGAGTTATAGGAGTTCCCGGACAAGTTGCAGTATCATCAACCAAAGAAATTTTCAATTCATCAGCTACAGTAACTTTAACGGTGTCATATGAAACACAACCCGCAATGGAAGTCACAGTCAATACATACTCTATGGATGCAGTAGGCGTGCAAACAGGCATCGATGTTTGACTATTGTCCAGATATGTATTTGGTGACCATGAATATCGTGCTCCATTTTCAGGAGCAGAGCCAAGTTGCAATGGTTCTTTGGGACAAGTTGATTTATCAATACCGGCATTTGCAACAAAACCTTGAATCACATTCACACGGATAAATGCGGTATCAATGCATTGTCCACTCGAAACTATGACACCATATGTAGTATTATTTTCAGGTTGTACAATAGGAGTAGATGAATTTGTATCTGAGATATTCGGCCCCATGAACCACCTAAATACACTTCCACCTGATGCGCGAAGTTGTACTCTATCTCCTCGGCAAATAGTTGTATCGGGCGATGTCAATGCTGTCAAATTATTCTCTGTATTAACTATTACGGTATCATAAGCAATGCAACCAAACTCATTGGTTACTTTCAAAATGTATCTAAAATTTGGACTGGGAGGACTTGCAATAGTCTTGGAAAGGAACTTATTGGTGACATATTGCTCCGGTGACCACAGATAGGTATAACCACTCTTGGGATTTAAACCGATCTCTACTGATCCACCTGGACAAGTTGTCTTATCCTTACCAGCATCTGCAATAGGAAAGGGAACAACATCAACTCTTATTGGAACTGTATCTGTACAAATACCATTTGATGCAATGAGATAATATTGTGTCGTTGAATCAGGACTTGCAATTGGGTTTGCAATGGTTGTTGAAGATAATCCATAGGATGGGAACCACTTATAGGTAGTAGCTCCGGATGCTTTCAATTGCGTTTTTCCACCTTTACAAATACTGCTCGGTACTTCATATTGAAGATTAATAGGAGGAAGCAATCCCACATGAATCGTTTGCTTTGTCTGACAACCGAAAGGATTGGTAATGAACAATGTATAGGTTGTTGGAGCATTTGGTTTTGCAATTGGATTTGCAATTGCAGCATTACTCAAACCTGTTATTGGAGACCAAGCATATGAATATCCTGTCATTGATGGCGCACCGATCCGAATGCCGGAACTAGGACATGCTAATACTGAGTCAATGCTCAATCCAAGTCCATATTCAATCTGAGTTGGCAATCCTAATACAGTTCTTCCACTTTGATTTAGAACATTGAGTGTATATCCGATTTCTTTACCATACTTATTTGGTTTATTGATTACATCCAATTGGCTTGGCCTATCTGCTACAACATAGATTTTGCCATCAGGTCCCAATTGCATTCCGAATAATTTTCTTGTTCCTAAGGGTAGAGTCCACATGGATCCTGAAATTGAGGCCTCATCATTGATTGAAACATCAAATTGAAACAATGCAGATTCTGAACTCTGTTGTTTATCTAACGTTCCTGTTGTAAAGAGTTTCTTGCTATCCGGTGAAAATGCAGCCCCATAATTTCCATAGCATTTGTTTTTGGCAATGAATTTGGGGTTTGTGGCTTGACCAGACTGTAGATTGAAATCAAAAAGTACTACTGCTTGCAAATAATTTGTGCCATCAGCTTCTGAGAGTACTACCAATTTAGAGCCATCGGGTGAAACCTTCATAGCGCCAACTGTATAGTAGTTAAACAAATTATTATAATTGGAAAGGACAGGTGAAGAAACTCCTGAGGCAGTCACTTTATATGCAATAATTCTGGATTGTGATTTATGATGATAAATTGCCCAATATGAATTATCTGCACAATGTTGTGTGCCTGCCAATTTCTCTGACATATTATCTTGCAATTCAACATTAGAAAGAAGAATTGATGGAGTGTTCTCAAGACTGATATGAGAATAGTATGATTTACTTTGTGTTGTACCTTGTCCCGTTAAATCAGGTGCAGTAAACAGGTATACTCTTTTTGCATTTGCAGGGTCAGGTATAAATATGCAACATTGCGTTGATGAAATTCCACTTTTGAGCGAATCTCCACCGGGTACTACTGATCCATCTGGAAGAAACAGTTTTTTACCATCTGAATATAATAATACATTTCCTGTATTTGGATCGCAATAGACTGCACAACCTTCCCATGTGTCGAGTTTTCCGGTGATGGGTGAGGGAATTGCATTCGTAAATCTTATGCCTCCAAATTTGCCATAATACCAAGTCTGATTTGAACTTTGCTGTGCAAATAATGGAGCAGAAATAGAAAATATCAATGTAAATAGTAAGAATCGTATCATTATGACTCCTTGATGTACCCTAAAAATACAAAAAGTTTTATGTGTACTTACGGAATTATATTTAAGTGATTTATCCACATAAATCATTGGGAATTTCAATACCTGCAATGTGTGCAGTTTGGATGAAATCTTGGGGAGGTTCTTTGATGAACAGTAATTCTTTACCGGTAATTGGATGAACAAAACCAAGCATTCTTGCATGCAATGCCTGATGCTTCATTATACCCAAACACTGCATTGCTGATTGCTTTGATTCATTGCCGAATTTTACCTGATGTGGCAAATTATCGCCGCCATAGGACATGTCACCAATCAATGGATGATGTATTGATGAAAAGTGAACCCTGATTTGATGCGTTCTACCAGTATGGAGTTTGATCTGTAATAATGAAGCATATTTACCCCTGCTGCGTGTCCAATATTCAGTTTTTGCATATTTACCACCTTGTTTGGTAACTGAAAAAACTTTTCTATTTCTTGGAGAGGGAGCTAGATTGTTTTCGATGATGGCATGATCTTCTTTGACAATTCCCCAAGCCAAAGCCATATACTCTCTTTGAACAGTTCTATCCGCAAACTGCTTTGAAAGTTCAGGGGTAATTTCTGATTTCTTGGAAATGACCATCAAGCCGGAAGTATCTTTGTCGAGTCTATGCACTATTCCGGGTCTTAAGGCATCATCCTTGGCAATGATGGCTTGTGTAAATGCATCTTCAGGTAAATCTTCTTCTTCGGAATCTTCTTCAAAATCGGATAAAGGAATTGCTTCTCTATAACCTATGTGCCATAATACTGCATTTACAAGTGTACCATACCTATTCCCAAAGCCGGGATGCACAACAAGTCCTGAAGGTTTGTTAATTACCAACAAATAGTCATCCTCGAAAACTATTTCCAAAGGAATATTTTCGGGTAATAACTCAAGTGGGGGCGGTCGCATAAATATGCAACGAATCGTATCCCCGGGTTTGATCTTATATGAACCCTTTCTTATTGTACCATTGACAGTCACTTGCTCAGTATCGATTGCCTGCTGAACTTTATTTCTTGTTGCATTGGCTATGGCATTAGTGATATAGACATCAAGTCTCAAAGGTTCCTGACCTTTTGAGACCAATAAGTCAATCACTTTTTCTATATAATCTGGATATTGTTCCTTTTCAATTTCCATTATCTGTTGTTTCTGTGAATTCATTCACTTGTGTAAATGGATATGGAAGATATCGATTATATAACAGTAGGAGAATCATGCCAATTGAAACACAGGAGTCTGCAATATTGAATACGGGCCAATGTGTATAGGCCAGTTGTCCTACTTGTATGTCCGGAATATCGATTTGTATAAAATCAACAACCAAGCCATAGAAGAGAGGACCTTCTCCATAGAATACACCATAGAACATTCGATCAATAAAATTTCCGAATGCACCTGCCAGAATGAGCATGATGGCTATTCTGATTTGGATTTTTGCTGATTCAATCATCAACAAATAATACACTAATCCAATTGAAGCAATAAGTGAAAATAAGGTCAGAAATATTTTACCTGAACCAAACTCCACACCAAATGCCATTCCGGGATTCTCAACGAAAGTAAATCGCAGAAATTCACCAAGCACCGGTATGCTTTCACCGAGAAACATGCCATGATGGGTAAATCCCATAAGAGAAAAGCCTTTTACTGCTATTTTGGTCGCTTGATCAAGAATAATCAACAAAAAAGCAATAAATAACAAGCGATGTGAATGGACTTTTGAATCCATCATGATTTACTCATTTCTTCCGGCAATAATATCAATGCCATTATCAGGGCAGCGACCATGAATTTTGTATGATGCAGACTGTGTGGTAATTGGAACAGCTAGTAATCTAGCTTTGGCTATGAGAATATTACATTCTTTGCAAATACCATATGTTTTATCATCAATTCTCTTGATTGCATCATCCAATTTTTTTATGTAATCAAAAATGCGATTCATCTGAGCATATGTTTTCTCTTTTTCCAATGCCTCAGATCCTTGCTCTGCCATGTGTACTGAGTATATCATGGATTCGGAAGCCATTTCTGCATTGGTCAAATCATCAAGTCTTTCCTTGAGCATTCGCATTTCATCCAATGCTTCATCTTTGATCTTCTGAATATGTTGTCTGAACATTTTTAAGTCAACATCAGAATATCGTACCTTCTTGGTAGATGGTTTGATAATAGGCTTTTCCTCTTTAGGATGCATTGCAAATGCAGCAGCGCCTTTCCCTTCAGGCATTTTCATTGCTTCCAAGCCTGCGGCTGATGGTTTTTCAGATGCTTTATTACTTGACTTGGATCTACTTGCAGGCTTCTTTTCTTGCAAAGTCAATTGCAATGGAGGAGGCATCGCAGGCAGTTCTAATTCAATTAATGGTTCATCATTAGGAGCAGATGTTAGATCATTTGAAGGAGTGGCTTCCTTGTTTTCTTTAGTTGCATTCTTGGGTGATAATTTTTTGCTTGATTTTTCAGTTTTAGGAGCAACTATATCTTTAGTTTCAACCTTTTTTGTCATAGTCTTGATTGAATCTTTCTTTTCTGTTTTTGAAGTGGTGATGGTCTTATTTCCTTTATTTGAAATAGAAAGCGAAGCCGATTGCTTCGAAGTTGTTTTTTCAACACTTTTGGCAACTGGCTTCGCTTGTTTTTTTTCAGTTTTGGTAGAATCTACCACTGAAGACTTCACTGCTTTTTGTTTAGAAACATCTACAGATTTTACTGTGACAATATCTTTTATGATAGTCTTTTGTTTCTTGACAGTGACTTGGGCAGTTTTGGGTCCTTTAGAGGGACTTACTTTTTTTTTACGGCAACTTTCTTTGCTGCCGGTTTTGCTGCTTTCTTTGCTACCGGCTTTGCTGCTTTAGCTGCCGGTTTTGCCGCTACTTTCTTTGCTGCCGGCTTTGCTGCTACCGGTTTTGCTGCTTTTTTTGCTGCAGGTTTCGCAGCTGCTTTTGCTACGGGTTTTGCTGCAACTTTCTTTGCTGCAGGTTTAGCCGCTGCTTTCGCTACGGGTTTTGCTGCAACTTTTTTTGCTGCAGGTTTAGCCGCTGCTTTCGCTACGGGTTTTGCTGCAACTTTTTTTGCTGCAGGTTTAGCCGCTGCTTTCGCTACGGGTTTTGCTGCAACTTTCTTTGCTGCGGGTTTAGCCGCTGCTTTCTTTGCTGCGGGTTTAGCCGCTGCTTTCTTTGCTGCAGGTTTCGCAGCTGCTTTCTTAGCAACGGGTTTTGCCGCTGCTTTCTTTGCTGCGGGTTTCTTTGTTGACGCCATACAGCATACACCTTAAGTAATAAAACAAAACAAAACTAAATGCGGGATGCATTTATTTTTTCTGTTATCAATCAACTCTTGTGATAAACACAGAAATAATCTCTTGATCAATTTCAATTGTATGAGCGTCGGAGTTAATACTTTCAACGCTGTTACATGTCACACACAAAATTTCATTACAAACATAATCAGATAATTTGATTATTGCATCAGAAATTTCTTTGTTTGCTGAAAATTTTACAATGATGCGATCAGTGACTTGTAAACCTATATTCTTTCTAAGGTTTTGAATACGATTTACGAATTCTCTTGCCAAGCCTTCTTGCTTTAATTCTTGATCAATCTCTGTATCAAGTGCAACTGTCAGAGAACCTTCATTCGCAACAAGCCAACCTTCCATATCATGAGTCATTACATCAACATCTTCCAAAGTAATTAAATAGGATTCTTCACCGATATTGAATTTGAAAGATTGTTCTTGTAGGAATGATCGTATCTGTTGTTCATCCATTCCTGAAATCACATTTGCAATTCTCTGAGTTTGCTTTCCATATCTCTTGCCTAATGCTTTGAAATTGGCTTTGACACTGCGTTTCACAATACCTGCCTCTTCATTGACATATTCAACTGCTTTGATATTCAGCTCTTCTTTTATGATATTTTCAATTGCTTGAATATCACGTCTTTGTTGAGGAGATATGACGGGAATGAGTATTCTCTTCAGTGGTTGTCTGGTTTTGATTTTGGATTTTTCACGTAATGATCTTGCAAGGAAAACAATTGTTTGTGCAAGTGACATTCTTCTTTCCAAATCTCCATCTATACAAGAAACATCTCCCATAGAAATCAATCTCATGTGAATGGAAAGTTCTTGTTTTTCAGTACGGAGTCTTCTATACAATACTTCAGGTAAAAATGGTGCAGCCGGAGCCATCATTGACATAACATCCAAGAGCACATTTCTTAAAGTCTGATATGCTGAAATCTTATCACTGTCTTTTTCGCCCTTCCAGAATCTTCTGCGATTTCTTCTGACATACCAATTTGAAACATCATTAATCATGAATTCTTGGACCAAACGACATGCTCTGAACACATCATAGGATTCCATGTATTGATGATATTGTTTCAATGTTGAATGAGTTTTTGATATAATCCAACGATCTATTTCAGGGCAGTCAGCCAATTCAATAAGATCTTCATTACCATCTATTCCATCGATATTTGCATAAAGACAATAGAAGGAATATGTATTGGTAAGTGTTCTGAAAAAATCTGCTATGACAGTCTTTGCTATATCAGATTCATTGAATAAAGTTGGTCTCCAAGGTGGATTATTAACCATAAAATACCACCGAACTGCGTCTGCTCCATATGAATCCATCATGAGGAATGGATCTACGGTATTTCCTCTGCTTTTGGACATTTTAAGTCCATTTTTGTCTAATACGAGTTCATTTACAATGATATTCTTAAATGCCGGTTTTTCAAACAATGCAGAAGCAATATTGTGGAGTGTATAGAACCAACCTCTTGTTTGGTCGATGCCTTCAGAAATAAAATCAGCAGGGAATTGACTTTCAAACAATGCTTTATTTTCAAAAGGATAATGGAATTGTGCAAATGGCACACATCCTGAATCGAACCAAACATCAATCACCTCAGTGGTTCTACGATAGATTTTCCCATTTTTACGGAAAATCACATTGTCTACAAAAGGTCTGTGTAAATCCAAAGGTAGAGGAGCATCAGAGACGGGAACATAAGTATCATCGGATATTTGATATTCACCTTTCAATAATTCCTCTATTGAGCCTATGGCAAACAAGTCCTCTTTGTCTTCACTCACCCAAATTGGTAATGGTGTTCCCCAATATCTGTCACGACTTAAAGACCATTCCTTAACTTCTTCAAGCCAATTACCAAATCTGCCGGTACCAATTTCGGAAGGCTGCCAGCGAATTGTCTTATTTAGATCAATCATTGTCTGCTTATAATCAGGAGACTTGATGAACCAAGAATTTCTGGCATAATACATTACAGGATTGTCTGTTCTCCAGCAATGTGGATAGGTGTGAACATAATCAAATGAGGATTTAAATATCTTACCTGCCTGCTTCAATGCTATGATAATGTCTTTATCCGCACCTTCTTCGACTCTATCAGCATATTTGAATGTTTTGATTGCTCTGCCGGCAAAATCCGATATGATCTCTGTAAAGTGTCCATTTGGTGTGACCGGTTGAAGAACAGGAAGATTGAATGCCTTTGACAATTCAAAATCATCCACACCAAATGCAGGAGATATATGAACAACACCTGTACCATCTTCGGTAGAAACAAAAGTACCTGGAAGAATGGTCAAAGCATTGGGGAAAACAACAGAATCAATAAAACAATAAGAGAAGATTTGTTCATACGTTGATCCAAGCAACTCCTCACCCTTGACTGTTGCAAGTACCTTTGGATCCTCGCCGAGAAGAGATTTGAGTGAATCAGCAATGATGAATCGTTCCGGTTTTCCTTCATTCGACTCTTTTTCAACTATGACATAATCAATATTTACACCCACAGCCAATGCAACATTCGAGAATAATGTCCATGGCGTAGTTGTCCAAACCAAGATATGAGCACCGATTGCATCAGATATTTTTGAATCAAGTATCTTGATTTTTAGATATACACTTGGGTCTTTGACTTCTCTATAACCGAGTGACAATTCATGTGAACTAAGAGGTGTTTCTATGGTAGGGGATTGAGGGACAACTTTATACCCTTTATAGATTAGGCCTTTGTCGAAAAATGTTTTCAAAGCCCACCATACAGATTCCACATAATCATTTGTACAAGTGATATAGGCAGAATTCATATCCACCCAAAATCCCATGCGTTTGGTGAAATCTCCCCAGCCCATGTCTCTTTCGATATTGCTGAATACAAATTCACGACAAGTAGCATTGAATTTGTCAATACCCATGACTTCAATTTCAGACTTATTCACCAAACCCAATTGTTTCTCTACGGCAATTTCCACAGGCAAACCGTGAGTATCCCAACCGGCTTGTCTGCGTACATAATGACCTGTCATGGTTTTATATCTGCACACCAAGTCTTTATCCGTTCTTGCCATCAAATGATGGATTCCTGGATTTCCATTGACTGTCGGTGGTCCTTCAAAGAAGCTAAATACAGGAGATTCTGCACGAGCAGACAATGATTTCTCAAAGATATTCTGGTCTTCCCAAAATGCAAGAATCTCTTTTTCTAAATCAGGATAATGAAGTTTTTCTGGTAAAGGTTGATACATGGAGTATCCGAGCTATTCGAAATGATATGAATTATGAAATCAGGAAACGCACATGATCAAGATGCTGCTCACTGATCATAGATTTTTACTAACATGGCAATTATAGTGATTTTTCATTGTAATTACCAACAAAAACAAGAGGTTCTACTTAAGAAAGAATGAATAAGAGTCATAATTTTCGATGCGTAATGCGTATTTTTGCAATGCAGTATGCTTTCCATTTCTTAACCATTGAATCAACCATGAAAGACATCCATGTTTGTGGCATAGGCCATGCACTTGTAGATATTGAATTTGCAATAGATGAACATACATTCAATGATTTGGGATTGACCAAAGGCTCAATGTCATTGGTCTCAGAAGAAGAACAGTCCAAAGTCATCTCCACACTCTCAGATCGTTCACATCATCGTTCAAGCGGTGGATCTGCCGCAAATACAATCATCGCAATTGGACAGTTCGGTGGGAAAGCCGCATATAAGACCATTTTGGGAGATGATCCATTTGGTGAATTTTATGCTCAAGAGTTTCGTGACTTGGGTATTAGACTTGATGCAGAGATCAAAGAACACTCCAAAACAGGTACATGTTTAGTTCTGATTACGCCCGATGCTGAAAGAACAATGATGACTTCACTGGGTGTGAACAGTACTTATAACAGAGATCATTTGGTCGAAGAGACTATCTCAAGATCCCAGTGGCTATATGTTGAAGGGTATCGATTAACCGAACCAGGTGGAGCAGATGCCATAAAAGAAGCTGTTATTCTAGCAAAGAAACATGACACCAAAATTGCTTTTACATATTCAGATTCTTTCGTTGTCAATGCCTTTCGCGATATAGTAGATGAAATATCTTCATTCACGGATCTAGTGTTTTGCAATGAGTCTGAAGCAATGGCATATACCAAGACTGATAATCATGAAGAAGCTTTTCGATTATTGAATGAGAGATTCACTCATACGGTTATGACCCGCGGTAAGCATGGTTCTGAATTATTGGTAAAAGGCGAGAGACATACAATTCCTGCTTATTCAACAACAGCTGTGGATACAACAGGAGCCGGTGATATGTATGCAGGAGGTTTTCTATATGGTCTTACTCAAGGGTATTCTGTATTGCGTTCAGGACATCTTGCTTCTTATTCATCGTCACGAGTTGTATCACAATTTGGTGCCCGATTAAAAGAATCTCCTGCTGAACTCCATGATTCCATCATTGTAAAGTTTGCATGAAATCAATCTATCTACATATAGTTCTGTTATTACTATTCTCATCGAATATACTTGCTCAATCCGGTTCAAGTTTAAAAGATTTCCAAAAGAAATTATCAGATTATTATGATCAGGAATTGATTGCTGATGTCATTTCTGAAATCGGCGATGAACAAGCGAAAGTATGGAGTTGGGACATTGGAGATTATTCACTGGATGATCACAATGATGTAGCATTTGTGGTGCGATTTCCGAAAGAGAAAGTCAAAGCATGTTCTGTGTATTTTTTTATTGATATCAATGGCACGCTGACTCTGGTTCACAAGCAAGCAAGAGCATTCATTGAGTCACCACTTGAAGTTGGGGTTGCCATCAAAAATGGTGGATGTCATGTAACTTCCAAGAATGAACAATTCAATTGGAATATAACAGGATATCAATTCAGACAAGGTGTTTTCTATGAAAGTGATCTGTTTTCCACTTCTAGGAATGCAGGTCAAACCCTTGAGATACATCGTGATCATATGCAAAGAAGGAATAAAACACATGTTTTTTCAACCAGAACAGAAGAAACTTCATACTATCATCACTATCATGATATTCCTGTGTATTCTTCCGACATCACAATTCCATTAGGGTTCCATAAGCCTATTATTATAGATGCTCCTGAAGATGTGATCAAAGGTGCATTTTATTGGAAAGGTCCCCAAGATGCATCCATGATCATTGAAAAAAGTGTGTATGACAATTCAAATTGGGAATTGGAATTACTGATTATTGATGACACATTGATACAATTACGATGTGACACATGCTTGCAAGACAAAATAATCATATATGCATCTGAAATCATACCGAGTTATGGTAAGCCCATTGGCAAAGACTCAAACAAACTTGCTACTATCAAAATGATCGAGTTGATTCCCAATGCTGAAATTCCACATCTGAGCCACATGAAAGTATCAAGTATGAATACCTCGATACCTATTGAATTCCATCGAGAATCTAATGGATATCATATCAAAGCAAAAATTCCTTTTTCTGCATTACCAATGGTTGATTTCAATCTCTTATCAAAAGAAAAGGTTAGCATCGGTTGCACAATTGAACTAGTAGATGTGGATAATCCATTCAGACCGGAAGAACAAACAAGAATTGTGGATTCCGATTTTGAATATGATAATCCCGCTTCACTTGGAGTATTGACATTCTATCCCATTAATACCTATGATGGTGAAATTCACCGACAATTTTCAAAACAATTTGTTCAAACATTACAACAATTGGGATTCTGAAGATGAGTATTCTTCCAATTTATGTGTATGATCATTCCATTCTCAAGCACAAAGCTGATACAATCGAACATTTGAATGATGATATTCGTACTTTTATTGATGATATGAAAGAGACTATGCTGAATGCAGAAGGAATAGGTCTTGCTGCAAATCAGGTTGGTTCACCATTGTCAATTACAATCATCGACATTTCACCCGTGGAAGGCTGTGAATCAATCAAACCTTTGACAATGATCAATCCAAAGATTACGCATTATTCTGATGAAGAATCTGATTATGAAGAGGGTTGCCTGAGTTTGCCCAATCTTAGAGAACTCGTTATTCGTCCTGAAGCCATACAAGTTTCATTCATGGATGAACATGAAAAGTTCCATACAATGGAAGCCAATGGACTTCTTGCAAGAGTGATGCAACATGAAATAGATCATTTGAATGGAATCTATTTCACAGATAGATTGACCCAGCTCAAAAGAACGCTACTCCAAAGTAAATTACGCAGAATCAGCAAAGGTGAATCCACAGCCGATTATGACATAGTCTTACCCGATGGCTCAAAGATCACAATGGAGAAATCATAATGAAAGTATTGGTTACAGGAGCAACCGGCTTCATAGGAAGTCATGTAGTTGACACATTGCAAAATGCCAATGCTGACATCATCTGCATAGCTCGTCCAACCAGTGATTTGCGTTGGCTGAATAATAAAGATGTCACAATCATCAATGCTTCATTGGACAATCCTGAATCATTGAAACCTGCTGTTGAAGGTGTTGACATGATCATTCATGTGGCTGGATTGACAGCCGCAAGAAATGACGAGGAATTTTTGAGAGGAAATAGAGACTCAACAAGAAATCTTTTGGAACTTGCATCAAAATATGCACCAAATCTGCAAAGATTTCTTCATGTTAGTTCACAAACCGTGACCGGACCATCGCCATCAATAATTGAACCTGTCCATGAGGATTCACCACTTTTCCCCATAACCGCATATGGTAGATCAAAGAAGGCAGCCGAGGAAGTTGTAAGAGAATATTCTCAACGATTCCCGACAACCATTGTTAGACCACCCGCTGTATATGGCGAGAGAGACACAGCTATTCTGACTTTCTTTCAGTCAGTTGCAAAGGGCGTGGTTCCTCTGATCGGCTTTAATGAAAAGAAAGTAAGTCTCATCCATGGTGTTGATTTGGCAAGAGGTATTGTAGAATCGGCATTTAGTCCAAATACCATTGGCGAAACATATTTCATTTCAAGTGAAGAATTCTATACTTGGAAGCAGATAGCAGAAATAACCAAGAATGCATTTGGCAAATCTTTTGTGGTACCAATCCGCGTTCCTCATGCAACTGTCATGATGCTTGCAGGTTTGTCACAGATATTTGGCAAGTTTTCATCAAAACCTCCAGTATTGAACTATGAAAAAGGAAAAGATCTCATCCAACCATATTGGATTTGCTCAGTTGAGAAGGCAAAAAGAGATTTTGGTTGGAAACAAGAAATCTCAATTGAAGAAGGTATCAAAAGAACCGTTGAGTGGTATAAAGAGCATAAATGGATATGATATTGGAAAAAGCGATTGGTATACTTGGAATAATTCTTATTCTCTTTCTCTGTTGGTTACTTTCAGAGAATAAAAAAGCATTCCCTTGGAGAATGGTCATCATTGGATTATCACTTCAAGTTGTCATAGCTATTTTCATCATGAAGGTTCCTTTTGGGATTTCACTAATGTCGACCATTGGTAATGGAATATCAGGCTTTCTAGCTCTTGCTTCCAATGGCGCGCAAATGCTTTTCGGAAATATTGCCAATCCTACTTATGCGAAAACATTCGGTTTTCAATTTGCATTTTCAGTATTACCGGTCATCATCTTTTTTTCATCAGTGATGTCAATGCTCTATCATCTTGGGATCATGCAATATATTGTAAGAGGTATGTCATGGTTTATGTCTCGCACTTTAAAGACAACAGGCATAGAATCATTGTCGGCTTCTGCCAACATATTTCTTGGTCAAACTGAAGCCCCATTATTGATCAGACCATATTTGGCATCCGCATCTAGATCCGAACTTAATACTATAATGGTTGGTGGATTCATTACCATAGCAGGCGGTGTAATGGCAGGATATATTCAAATGGGTGTTTCTGCCGCTTCTTTACTTACTGCAAGCTTAATGTCAGCACCTGCAGGATTGATGCTTTCCAAAATTGTCATCCCATCTTCGATTTCAGAAAAAGAATCATCAGAAACAGCTCCTGTATTACCGGAAAGTTCAACCATTGTTGAGGCGGCTGCCAATGGAGCGATGGATGGCTTGAAATTAGCTGCCGGAATTGCGGCCATGCTCATTGCATTTGTGGCAATCATTGCAGGAATAAATGCCGGAATGCTGAACATTCATCATGCGCTTTCTCAGTATTCCATTTGGTTTCCGCATGACCTCAAAGAACTTTTTGGCGTGATTTTCACCCCTATTGGTTATATGATTGGCGTTCCCATACAAGATATTGACAAGTTTGGAGCATTGTTTGGTACCAAGATCAGTCTGAATGAATTTCTTGCTTATGCCGACTTGTCAGAATACATAAAACAAGGAAATCTGATGCCAAAGACAGTCACAATGGCTACTTTTGCATTATGCGGATTCGCGAATTTCAGTTCAATTGCCATTCAAATCGGTGGAATTGGCGCTTTGATACCTGAAAGAAAAAAAGATATAGCCGCTCTGGGACTCAAAGCAATGATCACCGGAGCTTTAGGAAATTTGCTCACAGCCACTTTGGCAGGTTTACTCTATTAACATGAATAATTGGACATGCATTCTGACTTCAACTCCTAAATCAGGAGTCGGCGTCATACAACTCAATAGACCACAAGTACTCAATGCATTGAGTCTTCAAACAATGATTGAAATCGTTGAAGCTATGGAAGAATTCGATCGGTCACCAGATATTCGATGCATTGTGATACATGGCAATGAAAAAGCATTTGCTGCCGGTGCAGATATCAATGAAATGTCGGATGCCGGTTCCATGGACATGCTTGAAAGAGATCAATTCGCAAGATGGGAGCGAATTAGAGCAATCAAAAAACCAATCATTGGAGCCATTTCAGGATACGCACTTGGTGGTGGATGTGAATTGGCCATGAATTGCGATATGTTGATCGCTAGTGAAACAGCACAATTTGGTCAACCCGAGATAAATATCGGAGTCATGCCAGGAGCCGGTGGAACTCAAAGACTCACAAGAGCAATCGGCAAAGTAAGAGCTATGGAAATCGCATTGACAGGACGCATGATATCTGCTCGTGAAGCTTGGAGAGCAGGTCTCATTAATAGAGTAGTTCCTGTTGAATCATATCTACATGAGGCAATAGCTCTTGCATCCGAAATTGCGGGCAAAGCACCTATTCCAGTAAAATTGATTAAAGAGTCTGTACTAAAGTCATTTAGCACAACACTTGAAGGTGGATTGGAATTCGAAAGAAAGAATTTTTATCTACTTTTTGCATCGGAAGATCAGAAGGAAGGTATGAATGCATTCATAGAAAAAAGAAAACCAACATGGAAAAACAAATAAGTATATAATTATGGTCTATCTCATTTTGCTAAGACATGGCGAATCTCAATGGAATGTTGAAAATCGCTTTACCGGTTGGGTGGATGTTGACATAACTTCCAAAGGAGAGGAAGAAGCTCGCAATGCGGGTCTTGCTTTGAAGGACTATCCAATTGATATGTTATTCACTTCTGCTTTACTCAGAGCAATTCGCACAGCTGATATTGCATTGCAATCTGCAGGAAAAGGTACAATTCCAACGAAGAGAAGTGAAAAATTGAATGAAAGACATTATGGCGATCTTCAAGGATTGAATAAAGATGAAGTTGGAGAGGAATTCGGCTCCGATCAACTTAAAGTTTGGAGAAGGAGTTTTGATATTCCACCACCAAATGGAGAATCACTTAAGATGACTCAAGAGAGAGTACTCCCATATTTTCATGAAGAAATCATTCCTGTATTGAAAGAAGGAAAGAATGTATTGATCACTGCACATGGGAATTCGCTACGCTCACTCATTGCAGAATTGGATAAACTTTCCAAAGAAGAAATACTTGAACTCAATATCGCAACGGGTAAACCAATTGTCTATACATTAGATGAACAAACCCTTGAGATACTCGATAAGAAACAATTGCTACATCAATAATAACCGGAGAATGCATTGGCTGCATCCAAACAAAAAAACACACTTGCACAAAGCAAAGCATATGCACTGTTTTGCGCAAGAGTAATGGCTGATAAAAAAGCAGAGAATATACTGGTGATGGATTTGACAAAAGCTGACGGTGCACCCGCAGAATTTTTTGTATTATGTTCAGGTTTGTCAGAAGTACAAGTAGATGCTATATCTGCCGGATTAGAGAGAGCCGGAAAGGAAGCCGGACAAGGATTTCCAAAATCAGAGGGTTGGAATGCAAGACAATGGGTGATACTCGATTATTTCGATGTTGTCGTACATGTTTTTCATACTGATGCTCGTGATTTCTATCGTATTGAGAAACTATGGGGAGATGCTGATTTCTATGTATTGGAAGATGACAAATTAGCTAAAATGAATAAAACCAATAAGCAGAAATACTTAACGGATTTAAGCAAAGAAAGAAGAGTTCCTGAGAGATATCAACAAATTGGTTCTTTTGATGAGGATGGATTATGATGCATCGGTTTATTGAATTGTCATTCATACAAGCCGCAAAAGAAATTGGCATAGATGTACCAAGCATCAATTTTGAAAGACCCAAAATTGCTGATCATGGTCACCTTTCAACCAATATTGCCATGACCTTGGCAAAGCAATTGAGAAAGAAACCCCAAGATATTGCTCTGGACATTATTGCACATCTAAATGTGGATTCAACAATCATTGACAAAGTTGAAATCGCAGGTGCAGGTTTCATAAATATCTATCTCAATCCACATGCATTTCATCTTGCAATGATGGAGATGATTGCAATGGGTAGTTCATATGGATCATCCCAAATTGGATCCGGAAAAACAGCCAATATTGAGTATGTGAGCGCAAATCCAACTGGAAATTTACATCTTGGACATGGAAGGAATGCTGCAATCGGAGATACTGTGTCCAATCTTTTGGAATGGACCGGATATACAGTAACCCGAGAGTACTATTTCAATAATGCCGGCAATCAAATGAATATGCTGGCTAAATCTATCTTCGCGAGATATCAGCATCTTATAGGAAATACAGAATATCCATTTCCCGAAGATGGATATCATGGTGAGTATATCATTGAAATAGCTGAAAAAGCATTCAAACAACATGGAAACACACTTTCAGATGAGAATGCCGAAACACTCTCTACTATGAGAAAAATGGGCGAAGAGTGGTGCTTTGCTTCCATTATGAATACACTCAAAAAGATGAATATCCATCAAGATACCTTCTTCAATGAGGATTCGCTCTTTACCGATGGCTCCATTGATTCACTACTTGGTGAATTAAAGGAAAAAGAACTTAGTTATGAAAAAGATGGTGCAACATGGATGAAGTTTTCCGAGATTGATGATTCACTCACTGATAGAGTAATTGTAAAAAGTACAGGAGAACCAACATATCGCTTACCCGATATAGCTTATCATCGAACCAAATTCGAAAGGAACTATGATCTCATTGTAGATATTTTTGGTGCAGATCACATAGCAACAATTCCGGATGTGAAAGCCGGCATTCGAGCATTGGGTTATGATGTTTCCAAATTAAAAGTGCTCATTTATCAATTTGTTACTCTGTGGGATAATGGAGAGCAAGTCAAAATGAGTAAAAGATCCGGCAAAAGCTATACGCTGGATGAATTGATTGATGAAGTAGGTGCAGATGTTGTGAGATTCTTCTTTCTCATGAGAGGAGCACAAACTCAATTGGAATTTGATTTGCAAATCGCCCGCGAGCAAAATGATAAAAATCCTGTGTATTATTTGCAATATGTACATGCCAGAATATGCTCATTGCTAAGACAAATCGAAGAGCAACAATTGCAAATACAGGATACATTTGATGCATCATTGCTCATTCATTCTTCCGAATTGAATCTTATTTCAATCTTAACAAGATTTGAGGAAGTGACAATCCGAGCGGCACATAATCTCGAACCACAGATGATATCCGAATATTTGCGAGAGGTAGCTTCTGCATTTCATTCATTTTATCATGATTGCAGAATATTAGGTATGGAATCATCACTCATGAATGCAAGAATTCATCTTGCAATACTTACCAAAACAGTGATGAGTAATGGATTGACAATTTTAGGTATTTCTTCACCAACATCAATGTAAGGACTAAAACTATGGAAACTCCGGAAATAGGTGGATATAAATCCATCAGAATGGAAATGGAACCAGGCACATATTATTGGTGCTCATGTGGCAAATCATCAAATCAACCATTTTGTGATGGCTCACATAAAGGTTCTTCATTTTCACCAATGGCAGTTGAAATCACAGAAACCAAAACAGTTTCATGGTGTACATGTAAGCAATCAGCCAATCAGCCATTTTGTGATGGAGCGCATAAACAATTGACTCCACCACAAGAATAATACAAGTACAATGGCGAAAATAATCGCAATAGCAAATCAAAAAGGCGGAGTTGGGAAGACCACCTCCGCTGTCAATATTGCCGCATCTTTGGCTGCTGCTGAGAAAAAGACTTTATTGATTGATATCGATCCACAAGCAAATGCGTCGAATGGACTTGGTATCGATACAAAGAGCTTGGATCATACTGTCTATGAAGTATTAATTGGAAAAGCAGATATACATGATACCATCGTTCCCACGATGATGCCGTATCTGACAGTATTACCTTCGCATATCAATCTTGTAGGTGCAGAGATAGAAATGATAAATCTACAAGATCGGGAATATGTTTTAAAACAAGCATTGTCTTCAATTCAAGACAGCTATGAATATATGATCATTGACTGTCCGCCATCATTGGGTATCTTGACTTTGAATGGTTTGACAGCTGCGAATTCCGTTCTGATTCCTGTGCAATGTGAATATTATGCACTTGAGGGTTTGGGACAATTGTTAAATACTATATCAATAGTTCGAAAGCATCTCAATCCAAAACTTGATATTGAAGGCGTATTACTCACGATGTTTGATGGACGCCTAAGATTGTCTCAGCAAGTGGAACATGAAGTACGCAAGCACTTTGAAGACAAAGTAATGAAGACAGTGATTCAAAGAAATGTTCGATTATCTGAGTCTCCAAGCCATGGAAAACCAATCGTACTCTATGATGCCTTGAGTACTGGAGCAAGAAATTATCTTGATCTAGCCATGGAAATCATTGAGAACAACGCTCATAAACAAAGTGATAAGCTATCATGAAATCTCAAACCGGACTTGGGAAAGGCCTTGGTGCTCTCATTCAGAACAATCCATCCAAGGAAACTTCGATTCAAGAAAGTGGGAATACTCAAAGTGCCATTGAAATCGAAATCACCAAAATCAAAACAAATCCCTTTCAACCAAGAGTGATTTTTGATCCTGAAGCCTTGAAAGATTTGGTTGATTCCATTAAAATTCATGGAGTCATTCAGCCTATTGCAGTCAGAAGATCCGGCAATGCATATGAACTCATTGCAGGTGAAAGAAGAATCAGGGCATCCATTGAAGCAGGTCTTGAGAAGATTCCTGCAATGATCTTGGATATTGATTCAGATCAAACGATGATTGAACTTGCAATCATAGAGAATGTACAAAGAGAAAATCTCAATGATATAGAAGTTGCAATGGGATACGCTCTCTTGATGGAAAAATGCAAACTAACTCAGGAAGAAGTCGCGCAAAAAGTAGGGAAGGATCGAGCAACAATTTCCAATTTCTTGAGACTTCTCAAGTTGCCCATTGAGATTCAACAAAAACTCGCAATGCGTGAGATTTCAAATGGTCATGCAAGAGCACTTCTTTCTCTTACATCTACTGATAATCAGAACATGCTTGTAGAGAGAATCATGAATGAAGATTTATCTGTTCGAGAAACAGAGCAGATCATTCGTGAATTAATGGGCGGGTCAAAACGTAGTACCAAGAAATCTTCAAAGAAAAGTAAGTCCATTCCTAAACAGACACAATCTTTGAACAGTGATTTACTTGCACTAGAAGATAGCTTGCGAGAACATTTTACAACCCAGGTTGCAATCCAACTCAAAGAACATGAGACAGGAAAAATTGAAATCGCATTTTTCTCATTCGATGATTTGCAAAGAGTCATTGAACTCATTGTACAAAAGTGATTCTAGATCATGATTGAACATTCACATAGTACAGCCATTCGTGTTCGATATGCAGATACCGATAAAATGGGTATTGTATACAATGGAAACTATCTGACTTACTTTGAGATAGGTCGTACCGAATTACTTCGTTCTTTAGGCATGCCATATGCAGTCTTGGAGCAACAAGGTTTTCAATTACCCGTGATTGAAGCACATATTGAATACAAATCTCCGGCTGAATATGATGATCTTATATCCATCAAAGCCACATGCAAAATGGAAAGAGGAATATTGCTGAATATCTCTTATGAGATAACCAAAGACAGTAAACTTTTAACAATAGGTCATACTATTCATCCATTCATGAATATTACAACCGGTAAACCAATTAGGCCCCCAAAGAGTTTTTTGGAAATATGGAATGGTAATCACGATACTAGCACGAAAGAGGAGATAACTATATGAAATTACTTTCAGCATTTACTTTGTGTTTGCTACTTTCTTCCTTTTTTTCAAGAATATATGCCCAATCACCTTTTGATTTCATTCAATTAGGTATCAGCGCAAGATCGGCAAGTTTGGGTGGAGCATTTACGAGCATGACAAAGGATCAAACTGCAGTATTTTTTAACCCGGGTACACTTGCAACCATTGATTCATCAAGTGTTTCCGCAACGTTCATGAAACATGTGCTTGATATTAGTTCCGGTATGGCAACATATGCATTGCCAATTGAGAAAAACTCAACAGAACGCATCTCAATAAGTGCAGTTTATACAGCTTATGGTTCATTCGATAGAACAGATGAATTCGGTACGGTTACAGGTTCATTTTCATCGAATAATGTTGGTCTAATGGGAACATATTCAAATGAATTGGACTCGACATTGAGCTATGGCATATCTGCAAAATTAATGTATGTTACTTTAGATGATTTGGCATCCTCGGCTCTTGCACTCGATGCAGGAGTATTATATAGATTACCGGCTTCCCGAACCAATTTCGGTTTGTCTTTATTGAATATTGGAACTCAGCTTTCAACATTTGAAGGTATTACAGACCAAATGCCAATAGATGTTCGATTGGGCATCAATCATAGATTACGAGGATTACCTCTATTGCTTAATTTCTCATTGCATCACTTGGCAGATGATGCCGATGCATTCTTTGACAGAGTAGGCAATTTCAGTATTGGTGGCGAGTTCATTCTTAGCAAAGTATTAGATTTGCGTATTGGATATGATAATTATGTCAGAAATGCTACCAGCATTCAAGGACAAAGAAGATTTTCCGGATTTGCTGCCGGAGTTGGAGTTAGAACTGCATATGTACAAATAGACTATGGAGTATCGGCAATTGGTACAGCCGGCTCCATTCATAGATTGACATTACATACATCACTATAATCAAAGGAATCATTCATGAAATACCTGTTTTCGTTCATTGTGACATTATTACTCTTCACAGGAACAACTATTGCTCAACAACAACAACAATATCCTATCATCAAGCCAACATTTACTTACGGTCAACTTGATTTAGCTCTCAGATTGATGGAGAAAATTGAACTAAACGGTTCTGAAGTTGATGCATTTCTTGAAATCAAAAGTATATTCTATCCGGTATTGGTGAAGGGTGCCAATGAGAAAAAACAGTTAAATGACAAGATTACTTTGGACATGAATGCAAAACAAGCTGACAATGTCCTTGCATTTTTAAATAGAGCCCGTTTAACAGGTAGTGAAGTTCAAACCTTCAAAGAGTTTAAGGATGCAATATTTGCTGCAGCGGCAGTGTTGAGGAAATAAGTTTAAGGGTCGTTTTTACGACCCTTTTTTATTTTTCTCCTCCAAACTCAGAAATCCTTTTTTCATGGATTCCACACATTCTTTATCACTAATATTACCATAGACATATCTCATGATATGGTCTTCAAATATTTCTTCTGCATCTTGAAAATAAGCCGGAGAGGGGAGAATCACTGATATCTTGCATTGCTGCAGAAATGCTTTTCTATCTTTATTAACTATAAATACCGAATCACTGAAAGAGCTTATATGAGCAGGAATACCTGCATCAGGGATTGTAGTACAGAGTAATCTACTTTGTTCATACTTCGTTAAAAATTGCACAAAGCGCATTGCTCCATCAATATGTTTGGTCTCTGAAGAGATACCTAGACAATCCCCACTTAGTATCGAAGCACCTGATTTTCCCGGTATACGAGCAAGAACTTTATGAGGGATTGATTCCAATTGAGGAATCATCCATTGTCCTGTCAATGTTGCACGAATTCTACCTTGAATCAAATATTGATCTAGTATTCTGGACTGTTCCAGGATTCCATTTTTTTGTAGGTCAGACAATATATGCAAACCCTCAATTAGATTGTCATCACAAGTTTCGCTGAAAGGAAGCTTTGTAAAGATGATACTCCCACCACTCCATAAAATTGGCAATATTCTCTTCATCACATTGTGTTTTTCTGTAGCATTTATTCCAAAAACAGCACCATCTAGCTTTGATGTTATTATGTCTTGCCAAGAAAGTGAATCCTTAAAATTTGATAACTCATGTGTAAGCACCAATGCTCTTGTATTCATAGTCCATGGCATGCAATATAATTTACCATCTGAACCTCTTATTTGATTATGAAATTGCTTTGGTATACCGGAATCCTGCACAATCAAAGGCATGAATACTTTTGCATTGATAAATTCTTGTGCCCATTCAATGCCGGTATGCGTTATATCGGGTTTTTGTGAGGAAGAATGTGCAAGTAAAAGCTTTGTTCTTCCTTCACTCCATTGCAAAGGAATTTGTTCAATTAGTATTTCAGGATTGTTTTTCTCAAAAATGACGATCAAAGAATCGATGATCTTCTGTTGATTTGGTTCAGTCCAAAAATGAGCGAAGCGAAGAACTTGTTTGTGATTTTCACTCGATGAACATGAAGAGAGTATGAAGAGAAGTGCAATAGAAGAAAGGAGTTTTGTCATGATCAGAATCACTAATTGGAAGTGATGACTTTACTATTCGGGGAGAGATTTTGTTCCTTCTTTTTTGTAGAATCAAGCATTATAGAATCACCAGATTGTTTGGATGAAGGATAGAAATACTTCATCAGTAATTGCTGTGCAATAGGTGAAGCAATAGTACCACCAAAACCGGAATTTTCAACCAATACGCAAATGGCAATCCTAGGATTTACTTTTGGAGCAAATGCAATGAACCAAGCATGATCTTCACCGTGAGGATTTTGTGCGGTACCTGTTTTACCACAAACAGAAATACCTGGTACTTTGGCATTCATTGCAGTACCTCCAGGTGTATTTACAACATCGTACATTCCTTTATGGATCACATTCCAGAATTCATCAGGCATGTCAATTGTTTTTCTACTAGCATATGCAACATCTTGTAATTGTTTTGTCTTACGATTATACACAGATCGCACTATATGAGGCTGATAAATAATGCCCTTATTTGCAAGCGCAGCGCAATAGACTGCCATTTGAAGAGGAGAAACACCGATTTCACCTTGTCCAATACCCAAATTTACCAATCGACCGCGGATCTCTCCGGGTGAAAGTTTTTGTTTCTTGTAAAACTTTTCGCCGGGCAATTTGCCCTTTGAATCTTCAGGTATATCAATAAATGTTTTTTGTCCGAATCCAAATGCTCGACCATATTTCTCAAAATTGATAATACCTAATTGAGGTCCCAATTTATTGAAGAACACATTACACGATACATGCAGTGCTTTTTGAAGATTCGTTGCACCGTGAGCGCCATGACATTTCCAGGAACGACCACCAAATTCATAAGATCCCGGACAATTAATGGTTTTTTCTGGGGTGATCAAACCTTCATTCAATCCGGCAATACCCATGAGCATCTTCCAAGTGGATCCGGGTGGATAAATTGTCTGAGTAGCTCTATTAAAAAGGGGTTTTCCTTCATCTTTGATCAATTTTGAGAATAGATTACTTTTTGTTCTCCCACTGAATTCGCGTATATCATAATCAGGCATACTGACAAGTGCGAGAATTTCACCGGAATTTGGATCTACAGCAACAATACCACCTCTTTTTCCTTTCAGTAATTTCTCGCCTAGTTCTTGGAGAGATTTATCAATACCCAATCGTAGATCGAATCCCTCTTCAGCATTTATGTCATTCTTACCATCAAGAAAACTTGAAACTTTTTGTCCTGTGGAATTTACTGCAACAAACTGAACACCTTTTGTTCCACGAAGGAAATTCTCATATGTTTTCTCAAGACCTGCATACCCTACAATATCACCTGCAGCATAGTAATCGCCCATGGTTTCAATCTGTCTTCTATTGATCTCCCTGGAATATCCCAAAATATGAGACATATTTCCTTCCATGCTGTATAAGCGTTTGGATTCAACGGAAATATCAACACCCGGTAAGAACTCATGATTTTCTTCAATGAGAGATATGATGGACATATCCGCATCTCTGTAAATCTTATTGGGCTTTACTCTTGAGATTTTCTTTGACTCTTCAACAAAAGCCTTGATTTCATCTTGTGGTATTTGAAGAATGGCTGACAAATAGGGAATTGCCGAATCATCAAATTCATTAGGAGTGATAGAAATGGAATATGATGGGGAATTATGCACCATTCTTTCACCATTTCGATCAAATATGTTTCCTCTGAATGGATCGACAGTGACTTGTTTGATGGCTTGTGTTTCAGCTTTTAATCTATACACATTGCCTTGTATGATCTGTAAATAAGCCAATCTGCCAACATAGATGGACAAAACGCCCAAAACTATGATGCGCAGAATGATGGTTCTATCTCTACTGCCAATATTTACGGAATCATTATTCAATTGTCATACCTATTTATAGCCATTCAAAATTAATCAATTCACGAGTTGAAACCATCATTGCAAGGAAACAGTAAGTTTTTCTTTTGATCGAAAATACAAAGTAAGCATCAGTAAGATTATTGAGGATGCTATGATACCGGCCAATAGTCCATATACACCATAGATTGGGATCAATAAAGCGAATAGAGATAAAGTGGCTATGCAGGTCAAACCATATATCTTGGCAAATACGCCATAATTGCCGGAAATAGGGAAATAATGTATCTGAAATATGTTTGCTGTCAGTATGAGTGTTTCAAAACACAGAATTCTGAACATGAATGTTGCTTCTTCATGAAATTGACCCGAGAAGATGTATATGATCCATGGAGCAGCTATCAAAGCTATAGGAGTCATGATGATGGCATACACAAATGTCCATTTTTGGTACATGGACAGTGTATGCAGACATTTATCTTGTTCATGTTCAAACATGTATGATAATCTGGGTAATGCAGATATGATAAAAAGCCATGCCGGAAACAATTGAAAAACGCCGGCAGCCTTATCTGCGATAGCAAATGCACCTGTCATCATTGGTGTTGCAATGAGTGACACATAAAACAATCTTGGTTGCGTATACAGCACTTGTGCAATAGAAGAAAAGAATGGTTTAAGCGCAAGTATGAATTCCTGCTTCAATATATCCACGGTTGGAAGAGATATTTTCACACCGAGTAATTTTCTAGCATAGGCCAATGTTGAAATGGACATGAGAATTTGTGATCCATAATAAATCATAGGATAATACAAATAATCATTCGGACTTTTGATGAGTAAGATCGTTAATATGAAGAGTATGATTCTCGCGACTATCTGAAATCTTGAGAGATAGAACATCTTCTCATACCCTTGATAAAGCCATACCGGAAAAAGTACATCTCCCACTATGAATCCGAAGGTGAGGATGATAAGTCCAAGCTCTGCATTCAAAGAAGGAATTACGAGTGCAATACCAAGCATGATGAAAAATGAGATAAACATCAAAATTGATTTTAATACAAGAATTGCCCCAGCGATTTTAGACGACATATCGGGATTGTCTCTATACACAGATATTTGTCGTGCTGCCGAATAGTTGAACCCAAAATTTGTAATGATATAGAAAATATACATGAAAGAGACAGCACTTTGTACAATGCCATATCTCTCGAGGCCGAGTGTTCGTACAAGATAGGGTACAAGGATGAGTGGGACAAGATATTCCAATCCTTTCAGAAATGTCAGCGAAAAGAAATTTTTCATGACACTCGCATGATCATTGCGTAGCATTGTGATCACGGAATTGAATATCGTTTTCATTAGAATGTAGATTTATGATGATTCGCTTTCAATATTCTCTTGGGTAATTCATGAAGCAAATCAGGATGTCTGTCATATTGATGAATTGTATGGCAAATACTTCCATCCTCATTCAACAATAAACCATGATCGGGATGATGTCGAAGTGAATCCTTGTTCATCAGACCCATTGTCATAACTGGTCCACGCATATTCTCATAAAGATGCAATCTGTCACCAAAGAGATTCATCCGAATGGAGTAATTGTGAATGCCTTGATCGAGTCCTGTAATGCCTGCAATTGCTCGAACTTTCGGCGTCAAAAGTATTCTGCACATTTCAGATGTATATTCCAAAATGGCCGATGCGCTTCCCATTGTGATACCGGCACATGAAATGGTATTATTACCGATTTGACTTAGAATATCTTCCCCAAATGCTCTACGAATCCAGCCTGCATTGTGTATTTCACCGGCAATGGTTGTCTTGGGATCTTCAAGAAAACAACAGAGATCATCATTGATGACAAAGTCAAATGGATCTCTTTGAAATACAACATCTCTTGTGTCGCTTAGCATGACTTTTGAGAATGGAGTTTCTTTCTCAAGAAATGCTGTGTATAAAAAATGTCTTGACTGATGAATATGAAAAGCCTTAGAGGCAAATGTGTTTTGTGCTTCTTTTGACAATACATAAAAATTGATTTTTTGTACTGGACTGAATATTCGATATGCATTTACCTTTTTTCCAAGAAATGGAATGGTGACCCTTACTTCCTTGAAATCCCTTAAGTAAATCCCCATTGATGAAAATATATTTCTCGTATTGGAAGATATGTCATCACAAAAAAAAGTCACACCACCTGCATAGCCGGTGGAATGCAAAGTTGTCAAAAATGGCTTGAGATCATCATATTCAAGAGAGCGAACAATCCCCATGACAATAGAACCATTTTCGTTTTGAAATTTTGGAACATCAATAGGAAGATTACTCATTAAGCAGGGACTCCTGATTTATCTTGCATACGCTCTTGATTGATTACAACTGCCTTCTTCATTTGATTGGAGATAATGAGAAAAAGACATGATAATACAAAAACACCAAGTGCGGTACCGGCAGCTATTGTTAATCTTTTGGGTCTTGACTTTTTAAATGCAGGTTTTGCATAGTCAAGTACATACATGGTGGGTGCTTCTCTGATTTCATCCAATTTTGCTTGTTCAAGCATGGGCATGAGAAATGCCTTGACTTTCGACATTGCCTCATATTCTGTAAAGAGCTTCATGTATTTGGCACCAACTTTAAGACCATCTCTTAATGCAAAATTTCCGGCAAAACCGGGTTTATTTTCAGCTTTATAGACTTGTTCTTTCATTTCATTCAAGAGTTTTTCCCCTGCAATCGTTGAGGGATCTTTCTCACCGTATGTATTCTTTAAAAGTTCAAGTTGAATTTCTTGTTTCAATGCTGAAGCCTTCAAAGTTGCCAATGCTTCAGAAACCGCTTGGGCTTGGTCAAGAGGGGAGAATACAAGACTTTGAGAAGAAAACTTTCCCAATTCCTGGGCAATCGAATTCAATATTGAATCTGTTCTTTTCAGTCTCATGTCCATATATGCACGATTGGTTTCTGCTTCCGCCTTTTGCATGCGCAGTGAGATATTATTGGCAATTCTCACTACATCATTAGCCATATTGGCCGCTTTTTCTTTGTCTTTGGAAAGAACTGTGACATTATAATTTCCTTCGGGCGATAGCTCCACTTCATAGTTTGAGAGGAATTCTTTGTATAACTCATCTCTATCATCTTTGGGTAATTCGTATTCAGTTGAAAGTTCATAAGAATTGATGAGAGTATCCATTAAACTTCTTGAATTCAGGATGACCATATAAGAATATGATTCCCCCTTATTCATCTTTCCAAGTCCTAGATCTTTCAATGCACTAGATACATTGCCCATCATTCCGCTAATCATGGAATTAGCATTGTTTGGCGGTACGAAAGTCACTGTTGAAGCATACCAATTGGGAAGAGTCCATGAAATTCCGAAAGCAATCAAGCCTGAAAGTATGGTCAATATGATAAGAATCCATTTTTTGGCTGACAAAATCCCCAGGAATTCGGCGCCATCCAATGCCAATGAAGTTCGTTTGTTCAAGATGGTTTCTTGCATTGAAATGCTCTGTGTGTAAACAAGAATTTGGCAAATTTACAAAAAATGAGAGCATTTTACCTTGATTCTCATCATTAATCATACATATAAAATGTAACAACTGTGATGGTGCTTCCGTCTTAGTTTGGCATTTTACATCATATTTCACCTTCGAACTACATTACACACTATGGGTAATCTCTCAATTGCAATTCGTTCAATACCATACACATTGCTTTTCAGTGTGTCTGGATATGTATTTGCAGGGACCTTTTTCGCATCTTTGATCATCTTTTTGATCTTTTTGGATGTAGGCTCTAGTGAATTCCCATGGTATTTGGGATTTGCCTTCCATTTATCTCTTGAACTATTACTATTAGGATATGTACAAAAGGACAAACTGTGGTTTAAGAATATTGCTTCCATGCGTGATAGTGAAACCATTATAGAAGATACGAAGTCATTGGCCATCATCATTGGCATGGCCGGTTTATTGAATTTCCTAGGTTTGTTTGATACTATAATTAGTTTCAAAAACAATGTGTTTTCATTAGCGGTAAGTATTCTATATGCAGGATATATGGGGATAGTCTTTGGAATGAGTTCCTCTTTATTATTCAGGTTGATGACACAAAGACCTCATGCATTGTCTAAGAAACTTACTTTATGGATTATAGGATTATCGGGGATTACGCTTTTCCTGCAATTGTTTTTTTATGCGCCTTTGCAAATTGGTATTCATATTATTGCAGGCATCATCGGCTTATTAGGTTTCTATAATACTAAGGGTTTGCAATGGTTTTCGGAAATAACGAAAAAACAGAAAAGAGATCTTGCTTGGTCTTCAATCGTCATTGTACTTTCAACTTCAATCATAGCAGGCAATTATCAGCAAATAACATTTGTCGCATTGAATCAAATCATGTCAATAGCAGAGCCATTCATATTTGCTATTGGAATTTGGCTCTTGTTGATTGCAGGAAGATTATCCATCATTGCCATAAATTCACTTCCAACGGCAGGGTTGATTGACAGAAAAACTTTGGAGTTTTCAGCACTCTCGGAATTAACTGCAATTGCATCTACAACACAGAGTTATCAGCAGATTCTTGAAAACGCCGTTCATTTGATAGAAAAAGCAATTGAAGTGAAGGGATTATATGGAAAGATTTGCATTCAAGATCTACAATTCGAAACATATCATGGGGACTTGGGTACAGAATTATCGATTATGAATTCTAATTCAGAATTCATTTCTTGGAAAGAGGAACAAAGTTCAATAGGGAATCTTTTTGAAACACAGGAGAGCATGGATCCTCATAAATTATTGAGAATAAAGTCTATTGTATCGTTGACAATTCAGATTGATAGGAATAAACATGCAGAGATTCTTTTAGCCCATGAAGTGCCTTATCATTTTACTCCTGAAGATGAGATCATACTTTCGACATTTGCCGATAGTTTGAGAATTGCGATTATAAATGCATCACTTTTGACGATTGAAATTGAACATCAAAAGTTTGAACAAGAAATGGAAATTGCAAGAGGAGTTCAAAATTCATTATTACCTCAGAATATTCCCATGCCCGCTCATTATTCTATTGCAACATATTCGATGCCATCAAAGGTCGTGGGTGGTGATTTTTATGATGTATTTGAAATGAACAATGGAAATACCTGCATCATAATTGCAGATGTGTCAGGAAAAGGGATACCGGCGGCATTTTGGATGGCAACAATTCGTGGTATTTTACTGTCATTACAATATGGCGTATTTAGTCCCAAAGACATTTTAATCCATTTACAAAGATCATTGGCAGACATTTTGGATCCTCATGTCTTCATAACGGCTTCTTGTTTGATTTTGGAGAAGAGTTCAAATACAATACAATATGCAAGAGCAGGTCATATGCCACTCTTACGCATTCATGCAGAGACATTGACAGAATACATACCTCGAGGACTAGGAATCGGTTTGACAAAAAACATCAAGTTCTTTGAAGAGAATTTAGAAGAGATTTCACTACAACTTGAAGACAATGAAATGCTCATTTTGTTTACAGATGGTTTGACCGATTTATCAATGCATGATAATGAGTCTGGGCAATATTCGTCAATCAAGCGGTTTTTACATGAATCAAATATGAATCCCAATTCCCTGATTGAAGTAATAGATAGAGAAACTCAAATATTCCAAAAAAGCAACTTGGTTGACGATATCACGGTTATATCTGTCAAGAGAAATGCAATCAAACATTAAATATGGCTATTTCAGTTAAATTTCGTTGAGAAAAGCCTTTTTTCAATACAAAAATAACCGATGATTTTCTGTATTTTTGAATCCTAGCAGCAATATATCCTCACATGATTGTTCAAATATTTAACCGGATAGATTTATGAAATATTTCCTGATCCTTCTTTGTTCCATATTCTTCATGGAATACAGCATCGATGCCACTGCGCAATCATTCGATGCAAAAACCTTCATCAGTCATGGTAATGACTCGAAAATGCCCGCGATGCTCAAGCAATCAGTTCATACATTCTCATTGGATAAAACTGTTGCAGGAAAGATATTCGGTACATTTTCGAAAGATCTTCAATTAAATAATTTTCCAATCGGCATGAATGCGAATGGTACTGTTGAAATATCTCTTTCACAATCAGTGATAGATGCCAATACAATCATCATGGTAGGTAACAAAAGGGTACCGGTTCCATCGATTACGACTTATCATGGCAATATCAAAGGTGAGAAAGGATCAACCGTATTGATTACCTATGCAGATGGGGAAATGTATGGTTGGATTTCAAGAGCAAATGGTACAACTGTTTCATTTGCACCTGAAGACACAAAAACAGATATCAAGAAAGAACATGTTATGTACAATGAAAACTCATTACACTCTGCTTTACACATGCCTGCAAAGTCTTGTGGTACAGAAGAGTTTTCACATACAGGAATCAAAACTTGGGAAGTTGAAGCACAGCTCAAGAAAGGCGAAAAAATTCTGGACAATCGCATGCTTGAAATGCAAGTAATCTTGGAATCTACCACAACATTTTTTACCAAGATTGCAACAAGAAATGAGACCAGAGCAACAAATCTTATGGTTTCAATGTCAAATGCGGTGAATGCATTGTATAGAAGAGAGTTAAATCTCAATATAGTTGTTCCATTGATCCAAATCTGGACTGACGATAATCCTGATCCATATCAAAATGATGGTGCGAATACTCCCGCATTGCTGAATGAAGTACAAAACAGATGGAGTAAAATCACCAATAGAACTCGTGACATTGTGCATTGTTTTGATGCAATGGGTAATGCACAAGCAGGCGCAGGATTTGTTGCAGGTATTGCAAATGGAATCGGTGCTTTATGCAATGGTTCACTTTCAAATGCATATTCAGTGACAGGTGTATCTGCATTTGCAAATCTTCCTATGGTCACATACATGAAAGATGTGTCAACAATGGCTCATGAGCTAGGACACAATATGGGTTCATATCATACACATAATTGTGGTGAATGGAAACCAGCACTCGATTCATGTCTTTCCAGTGGTCCAAGCTATGTGGGTAAGATTGCTTATTCCTCTGAAACATGTAATACCGGAGCACCAAAACCAATACCCGGTTCAATCATGAGTTATTGTGATTTAACCAATTCCACCGGATCTGTACCATTCACATTTCTCCCAAGAGTCTATGAATTCCTTAGAGCAAGACTCGAAAGCAGTAAATGTATCACAGAAGCACAGAATGCACAGATCAAAATGATTGGACCTTGGGGCAATCAAACCTTCATTTCCGGTAGAAAGACATTGGTTGAATGGACTTCAGCAAAAGTCAATAGTGTGAAAGTACAATTTTCAACCGATGGTGGAGGAAATTGGAGTGATATCGCATCAGGAATCCCTGCCGCATCTTCAAGCATGATCAATGGTCAAGGCGCATATCAATGGACCATTCCGAATATTGCCACAACTGCAGGAAGACTACGTGTGGTTGACATGGTAAATCCTGATATCAATGATACTTCTTGGGTTAATTTCAGAATCGTTGCACCAAGTTTGAATCTTTCGACAAATCTTGATGGCAAAGCATTTGGACAAACAGAATCCACTTCTGTGCAATGGGCGAAAACAAATGTTGATACTGTACTTGTGATGTTTTCCAAAGACAATGGGTCAACATGGGAGACTTTAGCAAAACAAACAGGATCTACTTACACATTCGCAATTCCGAATATTTATGCAGATAAATGTTGGATTCGAATAGCGGATGCAAGCAATATGGCTCTTGTGTCACAGACAGGACCATTCTCCATTGGCAAAGAAGAATTAACATTGATTAATCCCAAAGGTGGAGAGACACTTTGCGCAAATAAGCGTTTTGTGATCGCATGGACATATAAAAACCTGGCTAATTCCAAGTTGCTTGTTCAATATTCAAATGCCGGTGGAGCTTGGCAGAATATTTCGGGAGCTAATGGAGTAGATCCATGGTCAAGTGTATTTGGCTTTACACCACCATCAATCAAAAGTGATTCTATTATCATTAGAGTCATCAGTAGAACAGACAGTACTGTGCTTGCAAGCTCTGGATATATTTCAGTGTCAAATGAAGCAGGATGTGTAGCAACTTCGCTCGAAGAAGACCCAACCATGCCTAGCTTGCTTGTAGCGCCGAATCCAATTACAGGAAATACATTCACCGTCACAATCAATGCACCTATTGCATGTGGCAATGGAACTCTTTCCCTTACATCATTGAGTGGATCAACCGTTCATGTTTTCGGAGATGCATATTCATTTGTTCAAGGAATGCATTCAATGGAACTCAGTTTGCCGAGCATAAGTTCAGGAAGATATTTCTTGACATTGCAATGTAATGGCAGAAGATTAAGCATTCCTGTTTCAATTGAGAACTAACATGTATTATCGATCAATTATCCACATATTCATCTGTTTATTGGCAGTCATTCCCATGCTTGGCAAGACTAATGATGCCACCAAAGGGATGAAGATATTACCGCCATTGTCTTTATTGTCTGCTGAGAATCAAACTCATGCCAAGACATATTCCATAAATAAAACATGGTCTGTGGAGGCGTTCACGCAATCGGGGAATTCATTTCGAATCGATCAATTTCCGATTTCATTGACTGAAAATGGAAGTATTCAATTTGAACTCTCACCATCTGTAATTGATGGTTCTACGGAAATAATGGTTGGTTTCAAACGCATTCCTGCTCCTGATGTGAGAACATATACAGGAACCATTATTGGCGAACCTGGATCCAATGTCGTGATGTCTTTTGCAAATGGAATTCTTCGAGGATGGATAGAAAGAGTTGATGGTAGCAGAGTCAGTATAGCGCCTTCTGAAGGTTCCACGGAGATACATCTGCTCTATGATGCGGAAATTGTTGCTGATCTCAGAAAAGACGCAGGTTCATGCATGACCGATGAATCGGCAATCACCATTCCAACTCCTGAGGATTTTTATAAAACTCTTGGTAAGGTTGAGTCCGTTAAAGGCAATAATCTTCTCGAATTGCAAGTGATTGTTGAAGCTACCTCATCCTTTTTCAATGGTCCCGGAAGAAAAGATTCCATTCGCACTGCTGAATTCATGATTGGATTAATGAATGGCGTGAATACGATTTATAGAAAAGAATTGAATGTCAATATCATCATACCAAGACTTCAAATTTGGACAGCCACAACTCAGGATCCATATGTAAGCGATGGGAATGCTCCGGCACTTTTGGATGAAGTTGAAAATCGTTGGGGAAAGCTCACAACAATCAAACGCGATATTGTACATTGTCTTGATGCCGTGCCAACCACAGGTGGTTTATTCGTTCTTGGAATTGCCAATGGAATTGGAAACATATGCTCAGGTACCAATTCGAATGCGTATTCAGTTTCTGGCATTTTCAAAAACGGCTTGGCAAAAATCGAAGATTATATGGGTGACATCGTTACCATTGCACATGAACTCGGACATAATATAGGTTCATATCACACGCATAATTGTCAATTCTGGCCACCAAGAGGACTTGACTCTTGCATGACAAGCGGAAGCGCATATCGTTCACGCTCAAATTATTCTCAGGAAGCTTGCTTTAAAAATGCACCAATGACAAATCCTGGCTCCATCATGAGTTATTGTCATTTGACAAATCCCTCACGATCAGTCGCTTTTACATTTCTTCCGCGAGTTGCAACCTATCTCCGAAACTATATGGAAACTCGTTCTTGCATTGAACCTGCAACGCAGCCGATTGTGAGAATGGTCTATCCATGGGGACAACAGACTTTTGTTGTTGGCACTCAAACTTCCATTGACTGGACCTCACATAGAGTCACTAATGTCAATATCGAATTCAGCACGGATGGTGGAACAAATTGGCGAACAATATTTGCTTCAAGACCTGCAGTTACAGAAGCAAATGGTACAGGTTCCTTTCTATGGACCATTCCTGACAGTCCAACCACAAAAGGAAGAATCCGCATTGTAGATGCAAGTAACAATCAAATTCGTGATACTTCTTGGGCTGATTTCACTATTGCCAAAGCTACTATCACACTTACTACTGACTTACGATCAAAGAAATTTGGGATGAAAGAGAAGATTCCGCTCAATTGGACAAAAGATCTTGTGGATCGCGTCCGCATTGAATTCTCATCAAATAATGGATCAAATTGGTCACTCATTCGCGATTCATTGTCAAACACGACATTCACAGTTGATATCCCTGATGTAGAATCAAAGAATTGTTTTTTCAGAATAGTTGATGTTACAACAGGAAAACTCATCAGTCAATCTGCAATATTCGAGATTGGAAAAGAACAATTGGCATTATTGCAACCGGCAAATAATGATACGCTTTGCTTGGGTAAGCCATATACCATTACTTGGTCTCATTCATTTATGTCCAATAGCAAAATATTCATAGAATATAGAAATGTTGGGCAAACTACTTGGAAAAGGGTTTCACTCTTGGGACATGATGCCGATTCTGCCAAATTCACTTGGACATTGAATAATGTCACTGCAGGTACATATCAATTCAGAACAGTCTATAGACAAGATACATCGCTATCAACTTTGCCCATAAATCTTTTCATTAGCAGTGAAGGTTCTTGCGCAACGGCTGCAAGCATCAGTGATCTGGATTATTCTGCATTCACTTTGTTCCCAAATCCTTCCAGTGAATTTGTACGAATAATTCCAGCAAAGGAAATGTGTGTCAATCCAAGAATGATCATCTCTGATAATGCAGGAAGGTCAGTGCTTGAGATAATGGATCAAATGAATAATATCAAAAACGGTATTGATGTATCCGTAAAAGACTTGACATCAGGCACATACTATATCACGCTCATTTGCGATGATCGCAGATATACGCAAAGTTTCACCATTCAACGATAATTCGGATAGATAATTCACCATGTTACAATCACTGATTGCCGCATCATTACCATATATTCCCAAATCCATAGTTAAGTCTGTTGCATCTCGTTACATTGCCGGCTCAACATTAAGGGAAGCTGTTCAAACAGTCCAAGCACTTGAAAAGAAGGGCGCTTCATCCACGATTGATGTGCTCGGTGAATTCGTCACCACCAAAGAGCGATCACTTCATGAATATGAAAGTTCAAAAGCTGTTTTATCTGCTATCAATCAATATGGTTTGCCTGCATATCTATCTGTGAAGCCAACTTCACTTGGATTGGGCATAGATCCTGAATTTGCCTATGAGAATATCCGTTCATTGGTGAATATGGCAAAGGAATTTGGTGCCTTTGTTCGAATGGATATGGAAAATACTCCTTATACCACACAGACTATTGAAATGTACCGAAGATTGCGTCATGATGGATTTGATAATTGTGGAATAGTGATTCAAGCATATTTACATAGAAGTGAATCCGATATCTTATCTCTTCTCGATCTAGATCCCAATATCAGACTATGCAAGGGAATTTATCGAGAGAATCCTGAAATAGCATTTACAAATCCTGATGATATTCGAAATAATTACAAGAAGCTTCTTAGACTTCTCTTGAAGCATGCTTCAAAGACTGGGATCGCAACACATGATGATATACTCATCAATGATGCGATGCATGTGATTGAAACAGAAATGATCAATAGAGATACATATGAATTTCAAATGTTGCTTGGAGTTCGTGAAGAAAGAAGAGATGCAATTTTACGCCTAGGGCATCACATGAGAATTTATGTACCATTTGGGGAAGATTGGTATGGCTATTCGACAAGAAGACTCAAAGAAAACCCACAAGTGGCGGGTTATGTATTCAAAGCCATGTTTAAGAAAGGATGATATGCAAAAACTAATCATCCCATTCATCATAACCATCGTCATTCTCTTTCAACCATTATTTGGTTGTACAAAACCATCAGTAGATCTTAATCCACTCTCCATTGCTACTTTCAATATAGCTTGGCTTGGTGATGGTGAAGGGAAGGATGTGATTCCAAGAACGAAAGAACAGTATACATTGATTGCCGATATCATCAATGAAACATCTGCAGATATCATTGCCTTGCAAGAAATAGAAAACATGCAGGCACTGAATCAATTGCTTGTGCATTTACCCGATTATACGGCCATACTCGGTTCAGGTGGGAAGTCACAGAATGTTGGATTCATGTATAAAAAATCACTCAAGGTGGAATCCATTGGTGAATATCTGCCGATAGCAATCGATCCTAGTCGTAATCGACCAGGATATGTGGTCAAAGTCAAAAAAGGGAATTTTGATTGTTATTTGATGTCTGTTCATTTTAAATCTACATCAAGATTTGACTCAACCGATGAGATGCGCATAGAGTCACGCCGGATGAGAAAAGAACAGTCTCAAAAAGCCATGGCATGGATAGATTCGATCAAATCCAATAATATAGATCAAGATATCTTCATCGTTGGAGATTTGAATGATTTCCCCAAAAGAGAAAAAGAACCAACTCTTCAAGCATTGACTGCTTCTTCAGAGATCACTTTTCTCACTTCAGAGATGAAAAGTTGCAAATTTCAGAATTTCTATGTCATAGATCATATCATAGCCACCAAGTCTGCACAAAATCGCTTGATAAAAGGTAGCGAAAGGATCATTGACATTTATTCCATGCATTCCAAAGAAGTCGTAGAAAAAATATCCGATCATTGCCCGATCGTCATGCAATTTGATGTCACACAACCTGATAATGATTAATCCATGAAACAATTCATCATTGCAGTGATTGTTTTTCTTGCAGGACAATCCATTCTAGAAGCACAACCCTATCAGCAATTTCTTGATTGGCAAATAGCACAATCGAAAAGATGCATGAATGCAGTGCTCAACAAAGATTTTCAGAAAGCATATGACCTTTTTACTCCGGAAATGAAGAAAGAATTTTCAAAAGATACATTTGCTATTTTTTGGAATCTTTTTGAAAAGAAAGCCGGAAAACCATATAAAGTGTTCAATATCAGAACCGATGTTGACAATGAAGACAGTAATCTTGTAACCATCATACAATCCGTCCGATGTTCAAATGGTAATTGGGATATTCGAATGTCATTCAAAGGTTCGCATTTGATTGATGGATTCTATGTGGATGAATTTAAACCTCGTTATGATAGAAGAGCTTATACTGTACCTGACTATGTGAATGCAGATAGCATTAAAGTCAGGAATCTTACGATTGGTAAAGGAACTGATTGGGAAACCGAAGGTACTCTCACACTACCACTCAAAAGCGGAAAATATCCCATAGTTATCATTATTCATGGTAGCGGACCATTGGACGAAGATGGTACATATGTCGCAAACAAACCCTATGCTGACCTTGCTTGGGGATTATCTTCCAAAGGCATTGGTGTGCTTCGATTCACGAAAAGAACCAGAAAGTACTTTTCAGCAATCAAAGACAAAGGACTAGAAATAACTCCGGACTTGGAAAGCACAGAGGATGCAATAGCCGCCTTCAATGCCGTGAAGAGTTTCCGTGAAGCAGATCCGGAAAATATTTTTCTACTAGGTCATGGAACCGGTGGAATGATCATTCCGAGAGCATTGCAAGCAATCAAAGATCTAAAAGGGATGATCTTGTTAGGTGCTCCCGCAAGACCACTTCCTGATGTATTGATAGAACAATTGGAATATGTGTTGACCTTGGACACTCTCATCGAAAAGAAAGATGCGGGAGTAAAACTGGAGAAATTAAGAAAACAGTATAAGACTGTGATTTCACCTTTGTTAAAAAAGGATACACCATCTGAGTATCTCTTACTCGAAACTCCTGCTTCATATTGGCTTTCCCTTAGAAATTATGATCAAGTGCAAACATTGAAAAAAAGTAAGACACCGACTTTGATTTTACATGGTGAAAGAGATTTTCAAACCACAATGAAAGACTTTTCTTTGTGGCAAAAAGGACTTATTGGAAAGAACGGTATTCCGGGTAGCAAAGCAATCAGCTATCCTCTATTGAATTATTTGTTTTTGGAAGGCGTAGGAAAAGCAAGTCCTTCCGAATATGCAATCTTTGATCATATCCCTGAAGAAGTCATGAGCGATATTTCTTCATGGATCAAGTCAATAATGAAACAATAGATTTCAAAAGCAAGATTCTAGTGTCCAAATTGATTGGTCTAGGCCTGCTTCATTGTTTGATGAATCAAAACAACAGTATTCACCAGTAATCCAAAAGTATTCTCCCATGAAATTCCCGATAAGTGATTGCATCATCATAGGAGCGGGGGCTGCAGGTTTATTCTGTGCGGGAAAAATTAGCCAACATGGTAAAAGCGTAACGATTGTAGAACACAATGTCCACCCCGGAAAAAAAATTCGAATATCAGGAGGAGGCAGATGCAATTTTACAAATCGAGTGGTAAAAGCTCAACATTTCATTTCTGATAATCCTCATTTTGCTGTTTCTGCATTAAGTCGATATACTCCTGATCACTTCATTTCTCTCGTTGAATCTCATCATATTGCTTATCATGAAAAAACTCTTGGACAATTATTTTGCGATGATTCATCCAAAGAAATCATTGATATGCTATTGAATGAATGCAATCAAGAATATACAGATATACAGTATGGGGCAAAGATATATTCCATCACAAAAGATGACTATTATACTGTAGAAACCTCCAAAGGCATGTTTCAATCACACTCACTCGTGATTGCTTCAGGTGGATTATCCATTCCTTCCCTTGGAGCTTCCACTTTTGGATATGATATTGCCAAGCAATTTGGACATACCATCATAGAAACCAGGCCTGCTCTTGTACCATTGATTGTCAATCAACAAACATTCCCCTGCAGTGAATTGGCAGGTGTTTCTCTTCCTGTAGAGGTATATACAAAAAAGAGTCCCGTATTCAAGGAATCAATGCTCTTTACTCATAAGGGAATGAGCGGTCCGGCAATTTTGCAGATTTCTTCATATCTGGATAAAGAGAATACATTTACCATAAACACATTACCTGGATTCGACTATTCTCAAATATCCGGTATATCAAAAAAGAGCGAATGGAGGACTGTGCTTGGACATATTCTCCCAAAAAGGTTTTCTGATTATTGGACACATTCTCATCAACAGAATGAAGTGTTTGGTCATTATAGCGATCGTAGCATACAACAATTTCTCAATGAATTGCAAAAATGGGATTTCACTTCTTCAGGTACAGAAGGATATGCAAAAGCAGAGGTCACTGCCGGAGGAGTGAATACAAATGAATTATCGTCAAAAACAATGATGTCGAAGATTAATCCCAATCTCTACTTTATCGGAGAAGTTGTTGATGTGACGGGTCATTTGGGCGGATATAATTTTCAATGGGCCTGGTCATCAGCTCATGCGGCTTCAGAATCAATAATAGGAAATCATGGCTAAGAATCTTTTTTCGGCAAATGCACTCTCAAAATCTTATCATGAGAAAACGCTTTTTACATCCATTGCACTCGGTATAATGGAAGGTGAGAGAATAGGTATCATTGGTAAGAATGGCGTCGGAAAAAGTTCTTTGCTTAAAATCATAGCAGGACTTGAAGAACCCGATGCCGGAATCGTCACTAGAGCAAAAGATGTGCATATAGTGTATTTGCCACAGCTTCCTGTTTTTGAAACGCATGAATCATGCATTGATGCTGTCATGTCAGGTAAACCGGAAATCGTGGCATTACTGGAGGAACATCGGAATCTCTGCGAAAAGCAAGAAACCGCAACAGATCATTCATTTGGTGATGAAATACATGAACTCTCCGTTCGAATAGACTTACTGAATGGATGGACATTAGATAATCAAGCAAAAACACTTCTCATGAAATTGGGAATTTCTGATGTTCACAAATTGGTACATAATCTTTCGGGTGGACAGAAGAAAAGGGTTGCTTTGGCAAAAGCTTTATTGTCAGAACCTGATTTATTGATTCTTGATGAACCTACAAATCACTTGGATGCGGATTCGGTTCAATGGCTGCAGGATCATTTGAGTGATTATTCAAAAGCCATTTTACTTGTAACCCATGATCGGTATTTCCTTGATGCGGTTTCAACCAAAATCATTGAGCTCGACAATCAATCACTTTTTACCTATGAAGGAAATTTCGAATATTTTCTCATGCGTAAAGAACAGAGAATGGCAATCGAGGAATCAACTGCAGAGCATGAAAGAAATACTCTTCGCAGAGAACTAGCATGGCTTCAGAAAGGAGCGAAGGCTCGTAGAACCAAGCAGAAAAGTCGCATCGACTGGATTTCCAAGATGCAAGAAAAACCCGAACAAGTTGAAATTCGAAATATCAAGATTGAAATCGGAAATAAATTTCTTGGCGGTAAATTGATTGATGCCGTTGATATTTCTAAGTCAATCAATGGAAATACATTATTCAAAGAATTCACATATCGTGCGGCGCCGGGAGATCGAATCGGTGTCATAGGACCGAATGGAGCAGGGAAATCAACATTGTTGAATATACTGAGTGGTCGAACTCAAACAGATTCCGGTTATGTAAGTATCGGTGATACAGTCAGCATTGGATATTTTGATCAAGAAGTCAAGACACTCAAAGAACAACTAACAGTCATTGGAAATCTTCGCGAAATAGCCGAGTACATCGATACCGGAATCGGACGAGACCGATTCATCACCGCAAAGGAATTATTGGATAGATTCCAGTTTCCGGGGAAACAGCATCATTCATTCGTACATACGCTCTCAGGTGGAGAAAAACGAAGACTAGCCATGCTCATGACGCTTATGGGTAATCCAAATGTGCTCATGTTCGATGAACCAACCAATGATTTCGATATTGCAACCCTAGCCGCATTGGAGGAATATTTGGAATATTTCAAGGGAGTTTTATTGATAGTCTCCCATGATAGATCATTTCTTGATCGAACCGTAAACCGCATATTTTCATTCGAAGATGATATCATCAAAGAATATCCCGGAAACTATTCCGCATATCTTGAGAAGATTGAGCAAAAGAAGACTGAACATTCACAAGAAATGATATCGAAACCCAAAGAACAAGTCCAACAGGAAAAATCATCCAAAAAGAAAGGACTCACTTTTAATGAAAAAAGGGAATTCGAAACTTTGGAATCGACAATAGCTCAGAAGGAAGATCATATATCATCCATCAATGAACAATTGGCTGAAACTCCTCCCGAACAATTCAAAAAATTTGAAGAATTATCTCTTTTACATGCCAAAACGGAGCAAGAACTGGAAAATGCCATGCTTCGGTGGATGGAACTTTCTGAAAAATCAACCTCGAACTAATTGAGAACTCCGTATTTTGCACGGTCTTTAGCACGAGAAGCGCCATGTTGAAAGAATTACTCAAACCGGACATACAAGATCTCATAGCCACAAGAAATTGGCAGGCTTTGCGAGAGGTCTTATCTTCTTGGTCAGCACCCGAAATAGCAGATCTCTTATTGGATCTTGAAACGGGTGACAGGGTACTGCTGTTCAAGTCTCTCGATCGCGATTTATCTTCAGAACTCTTTTCCTATATGGAAACAGATGATCAAGATGCTCTATTGGAAGTTCTGACCAATCATGAAACCAGAGAATTGCTCTCTGCCTTGCCTCCTGATGACAGAACCACTCTTCTCGAGGAATTACCCGCTGAAATGACACAAAGACTTCTTTCTCTTCTCAGTCCTGAAGATTTGAAAGAAGCCAGATTTCTTCTTGGTTATCCTGAACAGAGTATTGGTCGTTTGATGACCGTTGATTTCCTTGCTGTAAGAGCCGAATGGTCTGTTTCAGAAGGAATGTCCTATATCAGAACTCATGGCAAGAAAAGTGAATCCATCAATCGAATTTATATAACGGATTCAAGAGGCTGTTTAAAGGACGATATTCCACTTCGCTCTTTTATTTTCGCTGAACCTGATGAAAAAATTTCAAGTCTTATGGATGGTTCCGTTGTATCTCTTTCTGCATTCGAAGATCAGGAAGAAGCGGTTATCATGATGGAGAAATATGATATTTCTGAATTACCTGTTATTGATTCAGCAGGAGTATTGATCGGCATTGTGACCTTCGACGATGTTATGGATATTCAAGAAGAAGAGGCCACGGAAGACTTTCAAAAATTCGGAGGAATGGAGGCACTAGAAAAACCCTATGATGCAACAGCTCTTATAGCAATGGTGAAAAAGCGAGCAGGATGGCTGATATTGTTATTTCTCGGTGAGATGCTCACAGCTACAGCTTTAGGGTACTTTGAACAGGAATTAGACAAAGCGGTGATCTTGTCATTATTTCTTCCTCTCATCATTTCGAGTGGTGGAAATTCAGGTTCACAGGCGGCAACACTTATCGTTCGTGCTTTGTCAATCAATGAAATCAGTTTGAAAGATTGGTGGTTCGTGCTTCAAAGAGAATTCTTATCCGGATTGCTCCTAGGCTGCATTTTAGGTTGCATCGGTTTTCTTCGCATCGTATTATGGTCAAGCGCAACAGGAATCTATGGAGAACATTCCATAGAAATAGGACTTACCATTGGAACTTCATTGATTGGTGTCGTAATGTGGGGCACATTGAGTGGTTCAATGTTACCGCTTCTCATGAAGAAACTTGGATTTGATCCGGCCACATCGTCAGCGCCATTTGTTGCGACACTTGTTGATGTGACCGGAATCATCATTTATTTTTCAGCGGCACTTTGGTTTCTGCGGGGCACTCTTTTATAGGCCATGTGCTTTTGCGCATAGGGTTCTTTGTATTCATGTCTTGGGGATTCTTGACATGCTGGGGAACAAGAACACATGGTTTTTTCGACGCACTCCGGACATTGAAAATGCTGTCTATGACAATCAAAGTTTGCGCAATTCACATACCAATCAGTCGGTGTTCCACAGATCACGCATTTTGAAACCAAATGTGCAGTTTCAGTATGATTCACGGGAACGGATACGCGTTCATCAAATACATAACACATTCCTTCGAATTTTTCTCCTTTTACCTCCGAATCTTTGCCATAATTCACGATTCCACCGTGTAATTGATAGACATCCTTGAATCCTTCTTGAAGTAAGAAAGCAGAGAACTTTTCACAGCGAATTCCACCGGTGCAATAGGTCATAACTTTTTTGTCTTTTACATCAGCAAGATTTTCTCTTACCCAAGTGGGGAAATCTTTGAATGAATCAACAGGAGGTCGAATTGCTCCTTCAAAATGTCCCAAGTCCCACTCATAATCTGTACGAGCATCAATAATCACCGCATCAGGATCATCCATTAGGGATCTCCATTCCTTTGGCTCAAGGTAGGTTCCTGTTCTCTCAAGTGGATTCACATCTTGTTCAAGTCTGAATGTCACCAACTCTTTCTTGGGGCGAACAAACATCTTTCTGAATACATGATCCTCTTCTTCATCTATCTTAAACCATAGATCTGCAAATCGGGGATCTTGATGCATTATGCGCATATATTCAGTTGTGGCTTCAATTGTTCCGGAAACCGTACCATTGATTCCTTCATGAGCAAATAATATTCGTCCTTTGAGTCCCAATGAATTACACAATTCGCGATGAGATGTGCTTTCCGTAACAGGATCTTCAATTTTCACATATTTGTAATAGAGCAAAACGCGATAGGGTAAAGGTGCTATATTTGACATGATGCAAGAGATTGATAGTTATGGGTAATTATGTTAAAAGGGTTCGCAAAGTACCGATATTTCCATTACTCATCAAGAGTATGATATCGCCTTTATTTGCGTTCTGTGTTAGAAATTCAATTGCATGAATTCCCCAATCATGAGATTCTTCTCGAATTGCCTTAACGGATATATCATGCATTTCATAATCAGAAATGAATTGATCGACATTCAATCGTTGATCTTCACTAAAGCGCTCCGGACGATTGATTGGACCAAGCACTATGCTCTTCACGCCAAGGAAACATTCACCCAATTCTTTTTGAAAAATATTTCTGGTTGTCGTATTGGATCTTGGTTCAAAAATAGCATGTATGTTCTTTTCAGGATATGCATTCACCAATGCTCCGACGGTTTCCTTAATCGCAGTTGGATGATGCGCAAAGTCATCTATGATGATGCAATCATTCCACATACCAATATTTTCTAATCTTCTTTTGGGTGGAATGAAAGCTTGTAATCCTGCTCGAATATCCTCAGGAACAATGCCGGAATGATATGCACAGGCAAAGGAGGCAAGCGCATTGCGTACATTATGAGAACCAATCATTGATATGGAATATTCTCCAAGAGACTCGCCAAGATAGGAACATTCAAAGATTGTATATCCATCCATCTGATTAATTATGCGAGCATTCCAATCACTTTGTCCTTCAGTGCTGAATGTTTCAACCCTCGAATGTGCAGATTCTTGCATCTGACGAGCTTGTGTATCATCTGCATTGAGAAGCAAGAGTCCATTACTTGGAATGAGTCTCAAGAATAATCGAAATGATTTGAGAATTTCATCAATTGAAGAAAAGATATCACTGTGATCATATTCAATAGCATTGATTACAGCGATCGATGGGGGATAATGGAAAAACTTACTTCGTTTATCCCAGAATGCGGTGTCATATTCATCACCTTCTATGATGCATATACCCGTTCCTGATTCATGAAGTTCTCTGGGGATTGGCCTGCAACCATAAGGGAAATTTCCCGGTTTTGCACCAATCACAAAACCAGGTTGCCTTCCGGCTTGCTCAAAAATCATCGTTGTCATGGATGTTGTCGTTGTTTTACCATGAGTACCTGTAATCACGATTGCAGAATTGGATCCAATGATTTCATCATGAATAATTTCAGACATGGATGCATAAGGAATGCGATTATCCAGCACATATTCTACTTCAACATTACCTCTGCTCATCGCATTTCCGATGATGACAAGATCGGGCTGGACAGTTTTAAGATTCTCTTTTGAGTATTCCTGAAAATAGGTAATCTCATGGTCTTCTAGCATAGTGCTCATCGGAGGATAAATTCCTGCATCACTACCTGAGATACTGAATCCTCTTTGCGATAGTGCGATGGCTAAATTACCCATTGCAGTTCCGGCAATTCCTATGAAATACAATGTTTTCATGCATGAACCTTATATGTAAAGCGTGAACCGAGTACCCAGAAAATCATCACAAGGAAGAAAAGTCCTATAGTGGAACCCCAACGATAATAGAGAGTGGTCATTTCTGCAATGCGAGGATTCTTGGGATTATAATCAACTTGAACTATCGTACCAATTAAATACAATGGGGCGGTTGCACCATTTCCATCAACAAATTCAAATAGATTTCCATTAGTGTCAGAAAATCGAATCTTTGGATGAAATCTATCTGTTCCTGGTAATTCAACATAAGACAGTATTTCACCATTCGTGGATTTTCTATCTGTGAGATGAATGAATACTGTGAGGATATTATATGTCATGAATAAGCAGAAAACACCCGATATCATCCATAATACTTGTGATATGGGTGGAACCAATCTCTCGCGAAAGAACCTGTCACGCATGGAAAATCCGTTCATCGTTTTTTCTTTTTCGATTTGGTATTTTCTTTTTGCTCTTCTTTACCGATTTTTTGAGCATCAAGCCATGCTTTTGCTTTTTCATCTCCAAGATTAGCCGCCTTCGTGAAATAATCGACTTTTACATCTTTAGCGGTTTCATCATAGAGAGAACCGATTGCATAATAATACTTGGGATTGTCTTTATCCAATTGCATGCATTGATTCCAATATCCTGCGGCAATATGTTTTTCATTTCTGGATGCATGTACCAATCCTAGAGCATACCAATATTCCGGTACTTTTGGTTGAATGATCAATGCCTTTTGAATGAATTGAATGGCATTGGAATATTGGAGTAGATAATATGATGTCAATCCTGCATTATAGAGTGCCTTTACATGCATTGAATCATAAAGAAGAGCATTCTTGAAAAATCGATATGCGGTAATGGTATCTCGATGTTCCAAACAAGCAAGTCCTGCATTATTGTAATAATTCGCATTAGACTTATCATTAAGGATTGCTGAATTGAAAGAAGCAATTGCACTATCGGGAAAACCTGCTCCATAATAGAGCATACCCAAATTATTATATGCAGGCGCAAAATCAGACTTTGCAGAGATGGATTTTTTCAAACTTTCCATTGCGCCGGAAACATTGCCTTTGGAATTAAGAATGAATGACAAATTATACCAAGCTTCATGATTGAGTGAATCAACTTCCAAAGCTTTCTTGAAAGCCATTTCAGCAGTATCTACAATATTCATTTGATTATATGCGGTTCCCATTGCGGAATATGCATAACTTAGCTTTGGATTGATCGTGATGGAACGAGCATATGATTTGATTGCTGAGGATGGAATATTTCCGAATGCATAAGCATCACCAATCTGTTTCCAGAGATTGGCATCCAATGAATCAATCTCCAAAGCTGATTTATACACCAATATTGCGGAATTGATTTCTCCAATTTGAGCCAAACATTCACCCTTGGCTTTGAGAATATCAAATTGCTTCCCATTTTTGGTCAAAAGTGAATCATAATACGGTATCGCTTCCTTATACATTCGCATGGACTTCATTGAATCCGCAGTGATTTTCATGGCATTCGCATCATCAGGAACATAGGCATCCAGAGATATGTTCGACGCGAGAAAAACCAAGGTACATAGCATGGAAAACAAACATTTCATAAAATTCACCATAGTAAGTTGTTTCTTCATGATCTGCATGAGCATTTCTGCTTCTGCGGAACAATATGATTCTCTTCTTCAATCATTTAATATGGAGAGAATCGCAATTCAAAAAACAGGGATGCAAACCCTTGGTTTATGGGCATTGTCAAATATCGCGATTGGCTCCATTGCTTCATTTTCCACGACCGGTGAAAAACAAGCTTTTTGGCAAATGAATGCCGGTTGGAATATTGTCAATGCCGGAATAGCCGGAATGGGATATTTTTCTCAAACAATTCCAGCAACATTATCAGCAACAATACAAGAACAACATTCAATCGAGACCATTCTTGCAGTTAATGCCGGTCTAGATCTTGCCTATATCATCGGCGGATTCTATCTAAAGGAAAGAGCCAAATCTTCAGCTAATCCCGAGCGATTACAAGGCTTCGGTAATGCAATCATCTTACAAGGCGCTTTTCTATTTGCATTTGATGCAATTCTCTATGGAGTGAATGTGCATCATGGAAAAGAATTGATGTCAATAGTCCAATCCATAAGCATATCTCCTCAGGGAATAGGATTTAACATCACTTTTTAAAAAGCAATATTGTTTTTTCTGCAGATTTCAGCAGCAGGAGCATAACCAAGTGAAGCAGATTGTTTCAAATGCTGCAATGACATTTCCTGATTGCCCATCTTATCATAACATACTGCAAGATTATTATGCGCTACTGCATGATCCGGATGAGCTTTGATTACATCCGAAAATGCCTTGACAGCTTGTGGATATTCATTTCTCCAGAAATAATATAATCCCACATTGTTTCCTGCCTCAGCAGGATTTCCGAGCCTATTTTGAATTGCCGATAATTCCACATATACATCCGTGTATTTCGGATTCAATTCAATGGCTTTATTATAAGCATTCAAAGCATCTTGAAGTTGACCAAGCATTGCATAACTATTTCCCATATTATAATGGGCTTCAACAAATTCCGGGCTTAATTTGAGTGCTTTTTTCAATTGATCAATTGATTTCTTGAATTCTTTCTTGGTATGATAAGTAACCGCTAAATTATTGAATCCAAGAGCTGAATCAGGTTTGATTTCAATTGCGGAATTATACACTTCAATTGCTTTGTCATACTCGCCCTTTCTTGTTAGAACATATCCCAAAGAATACAATACATCAAGATTCTTGGAATCAATCGATTTTGCCTTCTCCAATTGCTCTATGGCTTTATCTTGTTTGTTTTCAAGGAGATACAATTTACTTTGTACTACATGTGCTTCAATGCTGGAAGGATCTTCTGTAAGTGCTTCTCCTATAGCTTTTTGAGCATTATCCATCTCTCCGGCACGCATATACATTTCAGCTTTCAAAGTGGCGAATTCAGCCATGTCGGGATGTTTTGTACATGCATTCAGAAATAATAGTCCAAAGCATAGAAAAAGTGGATGTAGTACCTTCATTGGAATGACCCATTACTATTATTGAATATGCCTTTATCTTGAAAGACATGGCAAAAATACGAGTTTCCCATCTATCAAGCCATTATGTATGTTCTGAGGATGTATTTTTGCAAGATGTCAAAACGAATATTCATAGTTGCCGGCGAAATGTCCGGAGATACACACGGTGCTTTGCTCATGGAGCAATTGCAATTGCTTATGCCTGATTGCATTATCGAAGGTATTGGTGGACCCTCCATGGAAGCTCGTGGACTTAGCTCAATTGTAGAGTTTTCCCAAATGAATGTTTCTGGTTTTCTGGAAGTACTCAAGTCTTATCCAAAACTTCTCTCAATATTACGACAAGCAAAGCAGGCAATAAGCAATGGTGAATATGATGCATTCATTGCAATCGATTATCCTGGTTTCAATATGCGTCTCGGTGCATTTGCCAAATCTTTGAATATACACTCCATTTGCTATATCGCACCCCAATTATGGGCTTGGGGTGAGTCCAGAATTGAACAGGTGAAACAATCATATGACACAGTTTTAACTGTCCTTCCATTCGAAGAAACATTTTTCGCAAAACATTCCGTTCATGCGCCTTTTGTTGGTCATCCATTATTGGATAGACCATATATGAAAGATTCTTCTCGAGTAAGAGACTCTGCATTGATATGTCTCATGCCCGGATCTCGCATGCAAGAAATCAAACATCATCTTCCAATCTTGGAACCGATTGCCAAAGAGTTGATATCAAAATCATATCAACCGGTGTATTGCATTCCAAAACATTTGCATGAAGTAGTGCAGAATTCGATCAATTCGAAAAGTCAGATTTCTCATGATACCCCAAAAATCATGTCAATTGCCAAAGCGGGAATTGTCAAAATGGGGACTAGCACACTGGAATCGGCTTTGATGAATATGCCCATGATAAGTTATTATTCCACATCCTGGATTTCATATCAAATCTCCAGATCGAAAATCACATTACCGTGGATCGCACTTCCAAATATTCTGCTTGGGAAAACACTCATATCGGAATTCATTCAAAAAGATGCGAATCCTGATCGGATATTGAAAGGAATATTATCACTTTTATCAGAACAAGAGCTTCAAAATCAAATCAAAGGTTTTGATGAGATTCGGACGCTATTGGGAGGACCGGGCGCTTCGGAAAGAGCAGCCCATATTATTGCCGATATTCTTGGATTGAGGAAATAGCCATGTTGATTCAAGCCGGTTTACTTCTTTTGCGATTGATAGCAAGCACATGGAGATATACTCAAAATGGTAAAATTCCCGGAACAGAACCATCGGTCATTGCATTTTGGCATGAGTATATGCTGCCGGGTTGGCATCATCATGGAAATCTACATACCATAGCACTGGTATCACAAAGCAAAGATGGAACAATATTGTCTCGATTATTAAAACATTGGGGAATCACAACTGTTCGTGGTAGTAGTTCGAAATCAGGAAAAGAAGCTTTGGCAGAGGCAATAGAACAAGTCAAGAATGGATCTACCCTTCTTCTCACTCCGGATGGTCCGAGAGGACCCCGCAGAATATTCAAAGCCGGAGCTGTTATAGCGGCACAAAGAGCCGAAGTGCCATTATATCTCGCGAAAATCAATGAATCTCGAGTATTTGTGTTTCAAAAAAGTTGGGATCAATTCAGATTGCCGCTTCCATTTGCAAAGATTAATATAGAGTATATATCTATCTCCACACCTCAAAATCACACAGAAAAAGAATACATTGATTCCGTAATTTCCGAGTGCCAAGCACTCTTGAATGGAGGGTCCATATGTATGGAACAGTGATTACAATCAGAAACCATTGTTTCGACAAAGGTTTCTTCAGCATAGTCAAAGCAACTGTGCCTGTCATAAGCATTGGAAATCTTGCAGTTGGTGGCTCAGGAAAAACTCCTTTCACACTCATGCTTGCACGAATCATGAGCGAGCTGAATATTCCGGTTTCACTCCTTTCAAGTGGATATGGCAGATCAAGCATTGGAGAAGTCATTGTGGTTTCTCAAGGAAAGTTAAGACCCGAAATCACTCCGGAAGAAGCAGGTGATGAAGTTTATATGCATGCTCTTACGGGCCTGTATGAAACAATCATCGCAAATAAACCCAAGAATAAAAGCATTAACCATTTCTCAACTCCAATATTGATTGATGATGGTTTTCAGCATAGAAAGATACATCGCGATATAGACATCGTATTAGTAAGCAAGAAAGATCTCACCGATTCACTACTACCATTCGGAAGAATGCGTGAGCCTCTTGCTTCTCTCAACAGGGCAGATATCATTGTTTGCACGGATGATGCGCCTAAAGAAGCATTTGCTCCGTACATGAAATCAAGTGCAATGTTTTGTAGAACAGCATCCCTCATGAAAGCACCCTATTCATTGGATGAATATTTGTCATCATTCAATGAATATTCTCATTGTGAGATCACTAATCCTGTCATGGCAATTGCGGGCATTGCAAATCCGGAGCGTTTTCTGGACTCATTGACAAAGAATGACATACAAGTCAAACATCATCATTGGTTGAAAGATCATGCTCATTATGATGCATCAATGATTGAGCAACTGTGTGATGAAGCCATAGAACATCAATGCTCTACGATTGTCATCACTTCAAAAGATGCAGTAAAGTTACAGGCATATTCTTCACATTTTGCATCCAAAGGCATTCGTGTCCTTGGCATACCTGTCTTTTATGAATGCACCGAAGGCAAGGAAGAATTGATATCAAGAATCATCAGACTTTGTTCACCATTTATTCAATCAATATGATCATTGCATTTTCTCATATACAACAGGCAAATGGGCCATCGAATTATGAAAAGTGGTTAAGCCATTTTGGCGGTGATATACAATTCATTGCTTTGAATGAATATCCCAAAGAGGACTATTCATCGATACTTCAGACATGCAGTGGATTGTTGTTTACCGGAGGCGCAGATGTTCATCCTGCAAAATATGGGATGGAACATCGCATTTCTGAATGTAAAACTGAACCCGAACGCGATGAAAGAGAAACATTGATTCAAGAGATTGCGCTCAATGTGAATCTTCCCATACTCTCCATTTGTCGAGGCGAACAATTTTTCGCAGTAATGCAGGGTGCTTCACTGATCATTGACATACCAACAGATGTCGGCACCGAACATCAACATCATCAGCTGGATGGCAAAGATGGAATGCATCCGATCATCATTGAACCAAGAACATTGGTTCACAAACTGATCAAGTCAGAAGAAGCTATCGTCAATAGCGCACATCATCAAGCTGTTTCAATACTTCCGGACATACTCATTGCATCTTCAAAAGCTCCGGATGGCATCATAGAATCCATTGAATGGTCTGATCCAACAGGTAAACCCTTTTTTCTTGGCGTGCAATGGCATCCGGAAAGAATGGATTATGATTCACCTAGTTCTTCAGCTATTGCTCAGCATTTTCTCATGGAAGCAGAATCTTATTCATTACTTCTACGCTCATGAAACAACTTCTACTTATTCTTTCCTTGGCATTGATCACTGCTACTTTACCTTTTGTTTATCAAGATTCCACTTCCGAATCGGCTCTGGAGATTGGTCCGAGAGAACGCTATATGCGCATGCTCTTGGCCGATCCCGCAACAGGAGAGATTCCACGAAATGCAAGAGCACATGAATTGGCATTTGCTAAACGATTCAAAGGAAATGCATCTTCCGATGCATATGCAAAAGTGCAAGCAAATGATCAATGGTCTTTTGCCGGACCAAATGCCTTGGGTGGTAGAACCAGAGCCATAGCACAGGATATCACCAATGAACAAACTCTCATTGCCGCGGGCATATCCAGTGGAATATTCAAAAGCACTGATTTGGGAAAAACATGGAGAAAGACACTCCGCAATGATCAATTGCCATCGATAACTAGCATTGTGCAGGATCAAAGACCCGGTAAAACGCAAAGATGGTATGCAGGAACCGGTGAATTTTATGGCAATTCATCAGATCTCAATGGCGATGGAATCTATCTCAGCACCGATTCGGGTGAAAGTTGGGAATTATTGTCATCCACTCAATCAAAAACACCCAATACCTGGGATGGCGCTTTTGAATTTGTGTATTCAGTCGCAATGGATCAATCCAATCTTCAGCAAGATGAACTCTATGCCGCAACTGCTCTTGGAGGAATTCAACGCTCAACCGATGGTGGCAAAACATTCCGTGCCGTACTCGGCGGACTCGGCAATCAATTTTCTCTTTTCACGGATGTGGTGGTAACGACAAGCGGTATTGTCTATGCAACGATGAGTCAAATCGGAGGAGGTGGCGCAACTTCCAAATCAAAAGGTATATGGAGATCTAATGATGGTGTCAAGTGGGTAAATATCACTCCCGCCGAATTTCCCGCGAAATCATATCGGATTGTTATTGAAGTCAATCCCAAAGATGAAAATCAGATATTCCTTTTTGGATTTACACCCAATTCCGGAAAACGCTCCACAAATTTCAGAGGTGATGTCGAATGGAATAGTTTATGGCAATATCGATATCTATCAGGTGATGGTTCAGGTTCGGGCGGTTCATGGGAAGACAGATCCTCGAATCTTCCAAATCTTGGCGGCGAATTCGGTAATCTCATCACACAGTCCGGTTATGATTTGGTTGTGAAAGTTCATCCGCTCGATACCAATGTGCTATTCATCGGTGGAACAAATCTCTTTCGTTCATCCAGTGGATTTAAAGATTCATTGCAAACAGCATGGATTGGTGGTTATAAGCCCGGCACAAAAAGACCCTACTTTGACATATATCCCTCGCAGCATCCGGATCAACATGCACTCATCTTTCTTAAATCAAATCCCCAAAAAGCAATTTCAGCAAATGATGGCGGACTCCAAATCACAGATGATTGCATCAAAGGAGCAACCACTTGGCGAGAAATCAATGAAACATATATCACTTCTCAATTTTACACCATAGCAATTGATCATGGTGATCAGCATCGCAAAACAATCATGGGTGGTTTGCAGGACAATGGAACATATTTCACGAAAGGACTCAATCCACTCGATCCATGGAAAATAACTCTTACCTATGATGGAGCTTTTTGCGCAATTGCCAAAAATGCATCCCGATATTATATGTCTGCTCAGCAGGGAAGAATCGTTTCCATGAGATTGGATGATGAAGGTAATATTCTTGAAAAAGGCAGAATAGATCCTGCCGGTGGGAAAGACTATCTCTTTATCAATCCTTTCACATTGGACCCTGCAAATGAGAACATCATGTATGTGGCAGGTGGAAGCATTCTTTGGCGCAATAATGATCTTTCAACATTACCGATGAATACTTGGGACTCAACCTCTGTCAATTGGGATAGTCTCAGTGGCACAAGACTTCCAGCAGGTGAATTGATCTCCTCGGTTTCTGCATCAGTAAAGCCCGCACATCGCGTGTATTATGGAACGAATAAAGGAAATCTCTATCGATTGGATGAATCTCAGACCGGAAATCCAATACCCAGAAATATCACGGGAAATACATTTCCTGATGGCAATATCCAATCCATCGCAATTGATCCACGAGATGCGGACAATATGATCATCGTGTTTAGCAATTATAATGTCATCTCGCTTTTTCATTCCACAGATGGTGGTGATTCTTGGACAGCAATCGCCGGAAATCTTGAAGATAATCCCAATGGCTCCGGGGTCGGACCTTCATGTCGTTGGGCAGAAATCGTGCCTTTGACAGCAGGATTTAAAGTCTATGTCGGCACCAGCATCGGACTGTTCTCAACCGGTAATATCAATGGTAATTTCACATGCTGGGAGCAAGAAGGAAAAGATGTCATTGGTAATGCTGTGATAACCATGATGGATATCAGACACAGTGATGGATATATGGCAATAGCCTCACATGGTGCAGGTGTATTTTCAACAAATTCACATCAACTTCCTCCTAAGATTGCATCGCCCCAGTTAACATATCCCGCTCAAGACACAAATTCTAATGCTACCCTCATTCGATATTTCTGGGATATTCCTCAAGGGACCATATTCTCAAGACTGGAAGTATCAGAGTTCCCGGATTTCTCGCAAATGACTTTCACACGCTCAAATATTCCGGCAGGCTTATTTACAGGACTATCAGGTCTTAAATCCGGAAAGAGATATTACTGGAGGGTATTTGCCGTAAACTCTTCAGGTGATTCATATCCATCAGAAACCAGATCATTCACGATTGGAAATGTAAGCGATATCAAGGAAGCTGAGAATGATAAGATATATCTCCATGATGATGTGATTTATGTTTCTACATACCATCAAGCTAAAAAATATTCCATTCTTGATGTCACAGGAAGAACAATGTTCTCAGGAATATTGCAAAGTGGAGAATCTGCCATATCCGTGGCAATCCTCTCAAAAGGCACATATATTTTGTCATTTCCGAATGTGAATAATCTTAAACCTTTTATTTTCAATAAGTAAGTGCAATGTTAAGATATGGTAACATTGGAAGACAAGAGTACTGGACATCAATAATGTAATTTTGGACATTCTTCTTCAGATAAGAGTATATCTATGCGATTTTTTCAGACACTTGGCTTCATTTGCCTGTTTTTGTTGATGGGTGCTCGATTTCAGCAATCAACATTGACAATCAAGGGATCTGATACAATGGTTATTCTAGTTCAGCGATGGACAGAAGTATATCCTGATAAAAATGTAAGTTTTCAAGTGACGGGCGGAGGTTCAGGTACCGGTATTGCCGCATTAGTAAATGGAACTACAGATATTTGTGCTTCCAGCAGACCTATGAAGCCTGCTGAAGTTGCTCATATGAAAGAGAAATACGGTATGCTTCCCCAAGAAATTCGGGTGGCAAGAGACGGGATCAGTATTTATGTGAATAAAGAGAATCCCTTGAAAAAACTCACCATGAAGCAATTGAAGGAAATATTTACTGGGAAGATTAGAAATTGGAAAGAGCTTGGTGGAGCTAATCATAGCATCATCTTGTATTCCAGAGAGAATAATTCCGGAACCTATGAATTCTTCAAAGAGCATGTACTTTCCAAAAAGGATTTTCATCCGATTGCGCAACATATGCCCGGCACATCAGCAGTTGTGGGTGCAGTGGCAATGGATCGCTGGGGAATAGGATATGGTGGAGCTGCATATACAGTAGGTGTCAGAGAAATTCCGGTTGCTCTTGATGATGCAAATAAGGAATATTTACCCACCGAATACAATATCCTTTCAGGTAAGTATCCTATCTCCAGATTTTTGTTTTTCTATCTCAGAGAAAAGCCAAAGTCACAAATGAAACAATTCATAGATTGGGTTATTGGTCCCGGTGGGCAAAAAGTCGTAAATGAAGTCGGTTATTTTCCATCAATGAAACACAACTGATTCCATGGCACAATTTCTACATAAAAAAAGACCCAAAAGTCAAGTCATCACGGAATTCCTCGCAGAATGGGGAATTCGTCTTACTGCAAGTTTTTCCATTGTCATCATCTTTCTGATTTTCATATTTGTCTTTCGTGAGGCAGGTGGCTTAATTTTTGGCACAGCCAAAGAGCTCAAGCCGAAAGTAGAAAAGAAAGTTGAGGGTGCCGATGACTTGAAACCCGAGATATATAATCCGGAAACGGGTGAGATAGCAACAATCAAAGAACCTGAATCTAAGTCCAAAAAGAAAAAAGAAAAGAAAAGTATCTGGGAGAATCTTGCGGGTGATATTTGGCAACCTGTAGGAAAAGAACCAAAATTTGGTATCATGCCATTATTGGCAGGAACACTTAAAGTAACACTTGTGGCTTTGTTTCTCGCCACTCCGCTTTCAATTTTCGCAGCTATTTACAGTGCATTTTTTGCATCCAGACGGCTTAGAGAGTGGATCAAACCCACCGTTGAAATCCTTGCCGGATTTCCCTCAGTTGTATTGGGATTTTTCTGTCTTGTCACCATTGTGAAAGGCGTAAACTTCATAACGACATTCATACAACCCGGTTTGGATGCATTTGCATCAGGACTTGGAACAATCATGCCTTTTGCTGATACTTTTTTCAGAGAAGCATTCACGATCAGTGAATTCCATTATTCTTCATTTGTTGGCGGAATCGGACTAGGGCTTGCTGTCATTCCCATCATTTTTACAATCACCGAAGATGCATTGTCAGCCGTCCCAAAAAGCTATCGTGAGGCATCTCTTGCTTTGGGTGCATCCGAATGGGAAACTGCATTCAAAGTGATGTTGCCCGCAGCTTTACCAGGTGTTGTAGCAGCCGTGCTTCTTGGAATTGGCCGCGCTTTTGGTGAAACAATGATTGCACTCATGGCAACAGGAAATGCAGCCCTGATGTCTTGGAATATTTTCCATCCCGTTCGTACGCTTGCCGCCACAATTGGTTCTGAGACAGGTGAAGTTCAATGGGGTTCGCTTCATTATAATATTCTGTTTTTCCTTGGAATATTATTGTTTATCGTCAGCTTCACTATCAATGCAATCACGGAATTGTTTGTGAAGAAATATCTAGCCAAAAAATTCCAAGGTGCATGATGAATCCAGAATCAGTAGCACAGAAAAAGAATAAAAAGCAATTCCTTGAGTTTTTCGCGCTCGGCATACCCGCTTTTTCAGCATATGCACTCATTGTACTCATCATATTACTCTTGGCCCATTTCATATGGCATGGAATGCCGGGAATGTCATGGGCATTTTTGACCGAAGCACCAAGAAACAATAATACAGAAGGCGGTATTTTCCCGGCTATTTATGGAACAGTAATACTCGTGTTCATCATGTCATTACTCGGCGTACCGATTGGTACAGCAACGGCAGTGTATTTGAGTGAATATGCAAAACAATCTTCTATTTTTGCTCGAGCTGTTCGATTTGGTGTGAATACGCTCGCAGGCGTTCCTTCCATTGTATTTGGTTTATTCGGTGTTGGATTTTTCATGCAATTCATTGGAAAGGGAATTGACACAACACTGGGAAGTGATATATGGAGTAAGCCTTCGCTTTTGTGGTCAGCCGCAACATTGTCCGTGCTCACTTTACCTGTTGTGATTGTATCCGTTGAAGAAGCTTTGCGTACCGTTCCACATGAATTACGCGCAGCAAGTCTTGCACTCGGAGCAACAAAATGGCAAACTATTTGGAAAGTCGTTTTGCCAAATTCATTGACAGGTATTCTTACGGGATCAATACTTGCAATTGGCAGAGGAGCCGGTGAAGTGGCACCTGTAATTTTTGTTGGTGCGGTCTATTCACTTCCTGAATTGCCAAGTTCGCTTACGGATCAATTCATGCACATGGGTTATCACATTTATGTGCTCGCTACGCAGTCACCGAATGCTGCAGAAGCATTGCCACTCCAATATTCATCAACATTGGTATTGCTCTTGCTTGCATTTAGTTTGAATATTACGGCCGGACTCATTCGCATGAGAATCAGAAAGAATAATTCTTGAATTTGAGACTACTATCATGTCAAAAGACACCATTAAAATTCGCATCAGAAATTTCAATGTATTCTACGGAGAAAAGAATGCATTGAAAGATATTTCACTTGATGTGCAAACAAATAAAGTGACAGCTTTCATTGGTCCATCTGGTTGCGGTAAATCAACACTTCTCAGATCCATCAATAGAATGAATGATCTCATTGATTCTTTCTCTGCGGATGGAATGCTTAGCATTGATGAAACCAATGTATATGATCCGGACATTGATGTTGTGGAATTACGGAAAAAGGTAGGCATGGTTTTTCAAAAATCCATTCCATTTCCAAAATCCATTTATGAGAATGTTGCATATGGTTTGCGACTCAATCATAAACCACCTACTTCCGAAGTGGACTCCATCGTTGAGAATAGTTTAAAAAAAGCCGCATTATGGGATGAAGTCAAAGATCGTTTGCATGATTCTGCAACGGGTCTGTCGGGTGGACAACAACAGCGTCTATGCATTGCCAGAGCTGTTGCGGTAAACCCGGAAATATTGCTCATGGATGAGCCATGTTCGGCACTCGATCCAATCTCAACAGCAAAGATCGAAGAACTTATTGAAGAATTGAAAGATTCGTATACGATTGTAATCGTGACACACAATATGCAACAAGCCGCGAGAGTAAGTGATTCAACCGGATTTTTCTATATGGGTGATCTTGTTGAATTCGATAAGACAAGAACACTCTTCACAAGCCCATCCAAAAAGGCAACTGAAGATTATATCACCGGTCGATTCGGATAATCATTTTATCGTAGTTTTGCAGAAGCAAAAAGAGGAGAATATACATATGCATCGTTCATTTGAAGATGATTTGGACAAATTGCGCACCCGATTGATCCGTATGGGTAGTTTGGTGGAAGAACAAGTTGAATTCGCATTCAAAGCACTTTTGGAATGTAATGAAGGACTTGCAAGACTTGTCATAGAACGCGATGATAAAGTCGATAAACTCGACATCAAAATCGATAAGCAATGTCAACGCATATTTGCTCTTCAACAACCCGTTGCAAGCGATTTGCGACTTCTTCTCGCTTCAATCAAAATCAATAATGAATTGGAAAGAATCGGTGATATGGCAACAAATATCTCCCATCCCGTTCTTGACGATCCCTCCATTTGTAATTTGGTCAAAGATTTCGGCCTTGATAAAATCACCACAGCCGCATATACAATGGTGAAAGCTTCTCTTGATGCATTCGTGAACAATGATGCCGATTTGGCCAAGCATATTCTACCAACCGATAATACCGTTGATGGTCTTGAGCGTCAATTCAAGGCAGATATCATCGCGCTCATGAAAGAAAAACCTGAAATCATTTCTCAAGGCGTTGAATTAATCTCAATTTTGGCCAATATTGAACGCATGGCAGATCATGCGACCAATATCGCAGAAAATGTAATTTTCCTCTTTGAAGCCAAGATGGTCAGACATCGTCATTTGGAAGATGACTCAAATTCAGCGGATGATCAGGGATAATTCCGTGCATTCAGTTTGAATGACACATCATTGATTTTGTATCTTTGCACATCATTTTTTGGATGATTTCGTGCAAAAGACCAAAGCAATCATACTTGCAGGTGGCAGCGGGTCAAGACTCTATCCCTTGACCTCCATCATGAGCAAGCAATTACAACCCGTATATGACAAGCCAATGATTTATTATCCATTGGCTACCTTGATGCTTGCCGGCATACAAGATATACTTATCATAACCACTCCTCATGATGCTCCACATTTCCATCAGCTACTCGGTGATGGAACAAAATGGGGAATTACAATCAGCTATGCTGAACAATCCGCTCCAAGAGGAATAGCCGAAGCATTTATATATGGTAAAGAATTCATCGGCACTGATCAGGTTTGCCTCATTCTTGGTGATAATCTCTTCTATGGAAAACTAGATTTCCTCAGACAGGCGATAGCACATAATCAAGGCGCCACAATTTTTGGATATCCTGTTCAAGATCCAGAACGCTATGGCGTTGTGGAATTCAATGCGGATGGTTCTGTAATCAGCATTGAAGAAAAACCATCTAAACCAAAATCACAATATGCCATACCCGGTTTATATGTCTTTGACAATGAAGTTATTTCCATTGCCGAACAACTTCAGCCGAGTCCTAGAGGTGAATTGGAAATCACCGATGTGCAAAAAATATATCTTCAAAAGCAACGGTTAAAAGTTGAAAAAATGGGTAGAGGCATCGCATGGCTCGATACCGGAACGCCCGAGAGTTTGCTCGAAGCCGGGGAATTCATTCATGCAATAGAGAAAAGACAAAATCTCAAGATTGCATGTCTTGAAGAAATTGCATTACGAATGAATTTCATTGATATCGAGGCATATCAATCATTGCTCGAAACATTACCTAATTCCTCCTATAGAGAGTACTGCAAGAGAGTTTTACAGGAACATCTTGCATCATAATAGATGTACATTATGGAGAAACAATCTCAACATACATCTCTTAAACTTTCCTCGCCATTGCAATATGTCAGGTCAGTAGGACCCAAAAGAGCGGAAGCATTCGCATCGATAGGACTTCATACGGTTCGTGACATACTGCAGTATATTCCATATGCCTATATCGATAGGACTTCGATTCATACATTATCTGATATCCTCTCGAAATTGCGCAAGGAAGAACTTGGCAATCATTCACCCTCTGAAATCAATACCGATATTTCCATCAAATCAGAATTCACCATTACAGCCAGAATTATCTCTGTAAAGGAAAAGAAGTTTGGTCCGGGTGGAAAAAGATCAATGCTCATTGTCACCATCAGAGACGATTCCGGAATTAGTGCCGACTGCGTTTTTTTCAATATGGCACAGTATTTCAAACAACTCTTGCCTATTGATGCTTTGATTAGCGTGAGTGGAATACCCGATTATGATGTCAAATGGAGAAAACTCAGTTTTCAACATCCCGATATCATTGTTCTCGATGAGGAAGAGAAAGAAGAATATCTACGAGGAATCATATTACCCAAATATCGACTGACCCAGGGATTGAAAAATGCGCATATATCACTTAAGATCATCCGAAATATCGTCGAAATAATCAGACAGGAACTATCGGAAGAATTTCCTGAAACAATACCTACCGGCATACTCAAGCAATATGGATTCATGTCGAAACATGCATCATTAATGGCACTCCATGCGCCAGAGAATCAAATCCAGTTATCCATTGCCAGAGAACGCTTGAAATATGAGGAGCTCTTTTATTTCCAATTGTTTCTTGAATCAAAGAGATCTATCGTTCACATATCAGAGAAAGGTCCGAGTTTTCCACAGAAAAGCTCTCTCGCTCGAAAACTTCATGAATCATTGCCATTCAGTCTTACGCAGGACCAGATTCAAGCTTTGTGGGACATATCAAAAGACATTACATCCGGCAGACCAATGAATAGACTCCTTCAGGGAGATGTTGGAAGTGGAAAAACGATCATTGCTATATTTACGATGATTCAAGCTGTTGAAGCAGGCTATCAATCAGTAATTATGGCACCAACTGAGATTCTTGCAGAGCAACATGCTCTTTCCTTTGCCAAATTACTCGAACCAATGAATATCAAGATTGTGCAATTGCTCGGTGGGCAAACAGCATCAGAAAGAAAAGCAATTTTACAATCGATCGAACAAGGGGAAGCACAAATTATCATTGGAACTCATGCTGTATTCACTCAAAGCGAACAATCCACTACAGGAGTTCGATATAATAATCTGGGACTCATCATCATCGATGAACAACATCGATTTGGGGTAGAACAAAGAGCAAGAATAAAATCCATGGCATCGGCATCTCTGAAAGATTCATCGATATCTCCGCATATTTTAGTGATGAGTGCCACGCCGATACCTCGCACATTATCCATGACGCTCTATGGTGATTTGGACAATACCATCATCAAACAAATGCCAAAGGGCAGAAAACCCATCAAGACAGAAATCGTATTCGAAAGCTCACTGGATTCTGCTTTTGAATTCATAAAAGGTCAATTGTCTATGGGACATCAGGCATATATTGTTTATCCGCTTGTCGAACCATCGGAAAAAGTTGCAGCCAAATCAGCTACGGAACATTATGAATTTTTGAAAAACGATGTATTCTCAGACTATTCCTGCGGACTTCTTCATGGAAAGATGCATTGGAATGAAAAAGAAACTGTCATGCAAGATTTCAAGAAAGGAACATATGATATTCTTATCGCAACAACTGTTGTTGAAGTAGGAATTGATGTTCCTAATGCAACTGTCATCCTCATTGAAAATGCTGAACGATTCGGTCTTGCACAATTACACCAATTGCGTGGCAGAGTTGGAAGAGGTGATGCTCAGTCATATTGTTTTTTGGCAACAAAAGATCATTTCAGATATCAAGTCAAAAAGAAAGAAGCAGAAGATGTGCAGATGGAAAGGAAATCAGCCATTGCAAGACTCATGACTATGGCTGGAACAACTGATGGTTTTGCGATTGCTGAGGCAGACATGAAGCTTCGCGGTCCGGGCGATTATCTTGGAACAAGACAGTCAGGCATTCCTAATTTTCAATTCACGGATCTTGTCAATGATGTACAATTAATTCAGATCACAAAACAAGATGCAAGAACACTCATCACTGATGATCCTCAATTGCGCAAGAATGAACATGAGATGGTGAAAAAAGAATATCAAAGACTTAAGTCAACCGATATCCACTATATGAGCATTGCATGATGAGAATTATGAGAATTACATTATGCTTGATTCTGATCATGGCCTTCGCAGCGCATCTTCAGGCGCAATTTCGTATCCATTCCTATGGAATTGACATTGCTAATTCGGTCAATGGCATAAGCGTTGGATATCAGGATTTTGAGTCGATAGGAATGAAAACTAACTTCATTACCAAGGGACAACCCGAATTATCGGTACTCAATCCAATGATTGGAATATCAATCACAACAGAATATGATCCACTATTCATATTGGGTAGAATTTCCTTTGATGATAGATCGGGGTACATAGAAGATGAGATTGTGCCGACATCTCTTTCCATGCAACCACATCTTTCATATTTGACTTTTGAATCGGCATTGATGATCAAACCATGGAATATTTTTTCCGTTTATGGTGGTCCATCATTGAGTTTTCTTCTCAATCAATCCATTGGTACAATTGGTGAGAATGTCAATACCAATCAATTGACAAATATGAATTCTCCCATACCCGGATTATTCGCTGGTATTTCGGCTGATTTTCAACTCAATCAATTGATGAATTCATTGCCATTGCATATATCACCATTCTTTGAAACATCACTCATCTTCAATCAAAGAACAGGAGAATTCCCTGAGAATCAAGATGGATTCGACAATATTTGGTCGACATTTTCTCTGCGAACAGGAATCTCAATCACGCTGAATCCAATCAAGGAAACACCTAATGCATTCATTCCATTCTCATTGAAGATACCTTCGGAAATGGCCGGAAAAAGAGCAATGAATGAGCATTTGCCATTGATCATGGAATGGACCATAAGTGATTTTACGACGAAACTCAATGAAGCACAAAGTAATCCCGGACTATTCAATGCAACATCAAATCTACTGTGCTCAAAAAGTGATGTATTGTTTCAAAGTAGTGACATCACAAAGCAGAGAGTGTGTATTCAAGAGAGGAGTCTGTATTTCTTATTGAATCACCTCAAACAGTCGACAGACACTTGTATTTTCACTTCTTGTTCAGATGTGAAGCAGAATACAGTACAGAAAACTATGATTGGTATTTGTCAAAGATTGCTGCGTATAGATACATCCCGAATGCGATTTATTCCTTGCGAACAACATCATGAACATGCAGAAATCATGAATGCAACATTTGCTTCAGGTCAGATTCCAATTATCGCAATGGACTTTGTGAGTGTATCACCACCGGAAAATGTCATCATATGTTCAATGCAAACTCTGAATCTTCCTAAAGAGTGGTTTATTGACATTTCAGGTCCACAGAAATACAAAAGAACATTTGGTCCTTTCACCTCATCTTCAGTTCATTTGGATGGCAGTGAATTATTGCAGGGTGAAGCCGGAACGGGGTCTTATCAATGGAGTGTGCGATTTACCGATGAGCTAGGAATTAGACAAGAATTCAATGAAGATTTTAACATTCGAATGTCGAATGAGAACAAAATGCAAGGTCATTCCTTTACCTATCTGCCCGATTTACAATCGTATTCAAAGATCCTCAGACAAATCGATATGGATCTCAAGAAATATCTTCGTTCTCAAGATGAAATACTTATCATCATCGATAAATCTGCATCAGAAGATATTCGAAAGAAAGCAAAAGATATTCAGCAATATTTGAACAATCAACTACAAAAACAGAATACAGTTTTACGCAAGGATATTTCGATCATCGAAAAAGGGAAAGAGAATGCACTGTATACAAGTACATCTTCATGGGGGAAAATATATGAACAGGGAATTAGATTGGAAATCATCCACTAATCATAAATTCATGATGATACCCAATGTCATCATGCGTGGTTCGGCAGGTATGATTCCGGGTCCGGGATATGATTCGGCTCTACGCGTGAAATAGCGGGCATCAAATAGATTATTCACATGAGCTTCCACTGAGATCGAGGAATTCATTTTATATACAAATGAAATGTCTGCAACAGTATATGTCGGGATTACTCCAACAATAGGATTGGAAGATCGAATGGCATTGCTCGCATCAGAGAATTGTTTGCTTACATGAGAAATATGGAATCCACAACTCATGTCATTCATAATCAACTCCAATCCACTGCGAAGGGTCATTGCAGGAATATACTCAACGGTATTTCCTTGAATTCCCGGCAAAGAAGAGCGAATATATTCACCTTCAATGAATGAAGAATTGAGATATGCCCTTAAGCCATGCTGAGTATTCACTCCAAGCACTTTGAATATGTCTGTTTCAATGATTGACTCAATGCCAATTGTTCTTGTGGCACCAATATTTGTACGATAGCGATATGGTAAAAAGAGGGGAGCGCGATCACTTTTCAAAACCGTACCGATGCGATTCTCATAGGAAAGATAAAAAGCACTTATATCAAAATAGAGCAATCCTCCGAATGCATGACCCTTCACACCAATATCAGCATTGAATCCTTTTTCATCATCCAATGTTGAATCAATGATCAGATTTGGATTATTCACGCGAATATCACTGAATGTGATAGCTCTGAAATTACGAGCATAATTGGCATACACTTCCAAATCTTGATCTATTCTGAAAGATGTTCCAATTCCATAAAGAATGATTGAACGGCCGACAGTTTTATCTTCGAAATTGTCATTTGTGCTCACGAGATTTCCAGCCAAATCAACAACTCTTTCCGTGAATCTTCCTTTGCTTCCGGTCTCGACATATTCATATCGTATTCCCGGAAGTATCGTCCAATACTCGGTTGGACGAATCGCTGTTTCTGCAAAAAGAGAATAATTCTTACCGGGATTTTCAATATTCATGTTTTCGGGATATAGATTGTCTGCATATGAAAATGTTGGTGAGAATCTATCATTCGGTATTCCTTGCATACTTATTGCATCACCATGATATGCTCTCCAGCCGATGAGAAGATTCGAGGGATTTTCATCCAAAAAGAATGTATGCATGAATCTGGTTTCATTACCGAAATTCATGAATTCGCCTTTGATGAGTGTTGGAGCGATGATTCCATCAATCACGGATGTATTCTGAAGATTTCCTTGCGAGGATCGAATTGCATTCACATTAAAAAAGCGAGATTGCACTCTGGACATCGGAGAGAATTCCACAAGCATTTGAAGCGCATTGATATTCCAATCAACTCCGAACCAATTATATTTTCTATATGATAATCCCGGATCTTCTTCGAACTGTCTATCGGTCAAACCACCGGGTAGATGTTGAAGTGATGTATGATATGTGGTCTCGAATGTCAATGAAACATAATCAACAGGTCTATAGCCAAAATTCGCATAAGCCGTCAAAGCCAAATAATCAGCATTGGCTCTCCAACCATCTCCACGCTTATATGATATGCCGGCAAAATAAGTGAATTGATCTTGAGCCGCTCCTTGAATTGAAGCAAAGGCATTCATGAAACCATATAAACCACCAAATAATCTGGTTTGTGCAAGAAATGGGATGGTATCATGTCCGGACTTCAACTTAAAATTGACCATACCTCCAAACTGAGGACCATATTGCATTGATGCTGCACCACGGACGATTTCAATTCTGTCCACGAATTCCATTGGCGGCGTATAATAATTCTCAGGATAACCAAGCGCATCAGCCGCCATGTCATACCCATTAATGCGAGTATTGAAATGAGCGGTTCGATTTGGATTCATGCCACGACCACCAATGCTCAATTGTAATCCTGATTGATCATTTTCCCAGATATTCAATCCGGGAACTCGGGCAAAGATTTGCCTGGCTTGGGCATTAGATTTATTCGACATGATTTGATTCATATTGATGAGTTCTGTCTTCTTACCTTCAAAAATTGCGGCAAGTTGTACATTCTCCAATGAACCCGCCAGTAAACCATTGCGATTGCCATCCGATTGAACAAATACATCTTCAAGAATGATGTCTTTGAGTTTAAGATAGACATTCATCGAAGGAGCATTCACGGGAATAGACACAATTTCCGATGCAAAACCTTGAGCAGATATGCGAACTGTGATGATGTCTTTTACTGTCGACATCATCCTAATAGCAATACCTGATGTATTTGACCGAATGGTCTGTTGATCATCAAAGAAAAAGACTTTTGCTCCAATAATCGGTTTTTTGGTTTCCGAATTACTTATTTCAAGTGTAATAGTCACTGGTTTTGGAGCAGGCAAAATGTTTTCGGCAGAAAATGCTGATTGAATCAAGAATACTGACAGCAATAGATATATCAATCTCATTGTATTGCTCCCGGATATGAAGCAATCCATGTTTTATGAGAGAAGTCATCATTGATTCTTGACAAATCAACTGTGGGATCAATGAGTCGAGCTGATTTTCTGCCATTCATCGTCACCCAGCAATCTACGGTTACGATTGGATCATATATGCCTTGCTTTTGATATTCATCATGCAGAAAATGTGCGAAGGCAAGTATCATGTCCGGCTGAAATGACATTTGTTTTTCCTGATGCGCGCTCAGCCATTCATCATTATTGACATAACCTGTTTTTCCGGATGTTCTATCAGTTATCATGAATTGCGCATTGCCTGATTTTTCTGTCAGCATCACACGCCATCCGAATCTATATCCTTGTTCAGTCCACTGATGATTCCCGGGATAGAGAGCATAACGCAATGGAAACAACAATTGAAATGTCACATATATGCCGAGTAATGCAATACCATATTTCGGCAGACTCACTGTGATTATTTCAGCTTGTTGAGTTCTCTTAGAAAAGAATCGTTGAATGATATTCTGATGAATGGAAGCATCAAAAAACAATGTTGCCATGAATATCATGACAATCGGAAATACTCCGATTTGAAAGAGTAGTCCTGTGATTGAATGGAATATCACAACCGTGACAAATGCATAATACCGAGTTCTTAAATTGATCAAGAATGCAATGATGATCAAATCATAGAGCATACCAAACCATGAGAAAACATAAGCCGTGAAGTCCAATGCGAGCAAAGGACCAATCACCGGCAATGATGAATGTGCGGGAAGCCAAATCTTGAGAGGCAAGGCGGAGAAGAGCCAATCAGCATTGACTTTTGCAATGCCGGCATAGACATAGATAAATCCGATTTGAAAGAATACAATCAAATGTGTCCAATATGGCACTACGCTCGCTTCTTTTACGCGACCTGATTGAACATCAAGAGATGCAGTCACATGAGCGGGTAGCATGCAGAGAATCAAAGTGAATAAACTCACTGCATAATAATGATTCAAATAAAAGGAGATATCCCATACTTCGATATAGGTGAAGCTTAGAAACATGAGCAATGACATCATTCTGAATCTATATCCCAGAATAACGCCGATCGAAGAAATGATGAGTGATGCAAATGTTACATAAATCAAAGGAGTTGAAGGAGCTGTGAAGAACTCTAAACCGAAATACGGGAAGTGGAATTTCGGTTTGATGTACTGCATGTCTATCCAACCCAGAAGAATGAATCGCAGCGTGCTTATGAGAATGAGCATTCCCAGTCCCATGCGAAAATATGCAAGGGTTGAGGCCGAAGCCGGGAGATGAAGGAAATGCTTGATTCTATTCATGATATTGGAGAATCAATCTCCGTCTCCACTGGCATAGGTAATTGAAATTCCAAGGAGCGAAGACATCTCACTCTTGATGAAGCGCGTATGCTTGGTCATTTCCAAAAAGATCTGCTCCAATTGCGAAGACTGACCAATGATCATAGTGTGTAGCGGTACTTGTGCATCGATTGTTGATATACCTGTTCCAATCACATTCCATTGCAATTCCGTGTCTTGTGCCAATCGTGGACCATTCTCAACAGAAAGGATATACTCTTTGAATCCATTTGCTGAAAGGGAAGTGGCAAGTGAAAGTCTTGCATAGCCAAACCAAAGATGTCTGAGTGCAGTATATTTGGCTTTGAGCAATGCTGTGGAATAACCGCTATAATATCCTTCGACTTTTGATGGCTCACTATTCACTTGACCCGCTCTCTTGCCCATGGGCAAACCAAGATTATAATTCTTCATAGTTTCAAAGTGAAACACAAATGAATTATACAAATCAGAAATTGAAGATCCTGCCTGCGCTCCATCATTATTGATGAAAGAAGTGCCATAAGCTCCCTGCCATTGACCAAGAACAGTTTCAACTCTCGAGAGAATATTTCTGCTCACGGCTTTCGCATAAGCTAGTTTGAATGGTTGATTATTGATTGATTGAATGAATGAAGCTGAATCTTTGAATATCACATATTCCAAAGCATAGAGTCCTCTGGAATCTCTATCGAAATTTCGAAAACTTGTGTCTTTCGCATTGATAAAGGACTCAATCTTCAATCCTGAAGCAGGGAATGTGCCGATATTCTGAAAGAGGGAACCATCACTCATTTGCGCCGGACCAAAGTCAAACATCACAACATATTGCCATGCTTCAGCCATCATGCGCCAGCGATTGCGAAGTTCTTGCGCATATTGTTCATTCTGATTTTCAGAAAACACATGAAGCGTCGAATCAAAATTCTTCACTGCTTGATGCATATCACCATAGAGAGGTATGATGGTATTTCTTGCGGTGAATTCCAGCATTGCTTTTCTGTCATAACCTTGTCCCACAGGACCCGACGGATCATCGCATGAAGAAAATGCAAAGAGTGAACATGCGAAGCTGATTGTAAATAAGAGATGTTTCATGATTATTGTCTATTCTGAGTTGTTACCCAATTCACTTTGAAGTCTTGGATCTCTTGATCGGTAAAACCATAGATTGATTTGATTCTTGCAATCACTTGAAGAAGTGCGGGAGCATTTGTGAATGCATCGGTGACAAATACCGCTGGTTTTTTGGATTTGAGCAATGAGAGTATGTCATCAATTTGTGCATTCGTGATTTTCTTCTCCGGAACACCTTTCAATCCGCCAATAAAGCCGATGGATTCACCGATTGCATGGAGTCCTGCACCATTATCCGCGGCTTGGGGATTTGTCATCGTGAATTTGGCATGTGCGGAAAAACAATAATTCACTACTGTTGCCAAGATTGCTTTCTCCCAAGCGAGAAGCACTGATTTTCTATCGTATAATGTCACATTGGTATAATCAGAGCCAGCTTTCTGATGTGCTTGCATTGCAATCACATTGTTCTTGAATGCGGTGTATAGACCATTTCCATCATTTTTATCTCTGCGGGCTGCATATGAAGCGGAAAGGATATCAGGGAAATTTGTTGTTCTGTCACTATTGGAAAACCGTGGAGTTGCGCCAAAGAGAGCTATGAGTTTATGCGTTGATTCTGAGGTAAGTGACATTCTCGAAGCTTTGTGATAGAACATTCCCATGAATGCTGCTTTATCCAAGATTTGCTCTATTTCCAAGCCATTTTCATCAAAGAGGTATCCGCCATATGTTCCACCTTGAGTTTGGTTGGCAGCATATGGATCATAGGAATTACCCGAAGCTTTTGTCAATTCTTGAAGATATGCCGGAAATATAACTTTAAGAGAATCATTCGCTTCAGTGAGATGCGCTTGCATTGTTGTAAGTGCTGTGGCATAATCCACAGTAGTACCGTTAGTTCTGCCTGTTTTTAGCAAGTTTACAAAATCTTGATGCTGTTTGATGAGAACATTCTCTGCAACAACGGCATTTGCATAGCCTGTCGAATCATAACTAGTTGGAATTTCAATAGGTTGCACTCCATCATCGGAGCAACCGATCATCAAAACAGTAAGCAGAATTGATGTGGCGAGGGAAAAGAAATACTGCATATATGATAAGAGTTAAAGGTTAAAACTTATTTAGACTTAGTCTAAATTAAGAACTTCATCATACATGACCAAATATATCCTATTTTATATTTTCTTATCAAAGCATGTTTTTTACTACATTTGCCATGCAGCAGATGGGGTTCACTATAAAACCCCTGTTTTACATTTATTATGGGAAGTACCATGAAACACCTCAAACACTTTTTTTTCGCCCTTTTGTGTATATGTGCGACAGATCTTATTGCACAGCAGACATATTTCAATATCCCAAATTCGAGGGTAACCGGGCAAGGCGATATTTATCTACAAGTCAATACTTTTTTGACAAATAATTTGGACAGAACCCAACTGAATGGCATGTATGGTGTCAATAAAAACACTGAAGTGGGTTTAAATTTATTGAATTACAATAGTGGTGATACTTGGTATGGCTTAACGGCACAACATAGAGAAGAGTTAACTTCTGAGCATAATCTTACAGTAGGAGCAACATACTATCTTAATTCAAATGACTCATACTATCTATATGGCTTAGTGACGGCAAACAAATTGCTTGCAAAAGCAAATATAAATGCCGGTGTATACTATGGAAATGAAAGCATGTTTGGTGAATCTACCATCGGCTTCATGGCAGGCATGGATTATCCGGTATTGAATGACAAAATCCGTGTCAAGGGTGAAATCATGACCGGTAAACATTGGATGAATGGTCTGAATATTGGAGGTCAATATGAAATATCGAAGAGCATGCTAGCCGGGATTGGAATCAATCTTTTCAATTTCAATGACAAAGCTGCATCTCCCTTTATCTTGCAATTACATTATAATATGTGATTTAATTCATTTTGTTTTTTGAAAAGCGAGTCATTTCATCGGCTCGCTTTTTTTATTTTGGGGGACTATGCGAATATCCATAATTATACTAATGCTTCTTCTTTCAAGCCGAGAGTCTTTGATGTCTCAAGTTGGAGAGACATACCCAGCATCAATCTCATCATCACTCAACAATATCTTCTCTCACCATGGAGTGCTTGGTGGATCAGTTGTCACATTTGATAGAAATGGCTACCATTCATTTTCCTATGGTGATGCTTTTCCGGATAGCATTCCATTTACCGATTCAACATTTCTTCGCATCGCGAGCATTTCCAAAATGTTCACCGGCATGGCATTATTACAATTAGTGGAAGAGGGGAAGGTAGAACTAGATCATGATGTAAACTCATACTTGGATTTCAAGCTTGTGAATCCCGCTTATCCCAAAGTCCCAATCACGATTCGGATGCTACTCAATCATACATCCACATTGCAGGATTCAAGAGAAATAATCAGCATGGCAAAAAGAGCGATCTATAGAGATACACTGAATCCGGAGAAGTCAATACCTGATATCAGAGAACTTTTCACATCGGGAAACAATCATTTTTTGCCACGAACAATCAAGACTGTAAAAGGGAAGATTGCAAAAGTTATTCCCGGTTCTTATTTCCATTATACGAATCTTAATTTCGTGATCTTAGCGCATATCATTGAAAGAATTGAACAGCAGCCATTTCATGCTGTGATCAGGAAAAGATTGCTTGATCGCTATGCGATTCCTGGTGGTTTTATCGTGCAGGAAATTCCGGAGCACAGCACATTGAGTCCGCAATATCTACCGAAAGGCAATACATGGATTCCTGAAGCTGATGCATAT
>Ga0315906_10000342_pt1 | contig 75478 bp, 59 predicted proteins | sample LakEriMetagenome_4_FD_203526 | JGI IMG/M metagenome (GOLD analysis project Ga0315906, IMG submission 203526) | Freshwater fungal communities from buoy surface, Lake Erie, Ohio, United States - Buoy 2 MA122 | ecosystem: Environmental > Aquatic > Freshwater > Lake > Lake biofilm | place: USA... | reverse complement strand
GCGGGAGGTTTGGCCCGAGACCCGGCGGAACCGGTCTTGGAACCAAACCCAAAGGAATCCAGATCACCTAGATTAACAGTCTAAACCAACCGGGCGCACGATCAAGCGGGCGCCGAGAGCCAGAAAATGGCGGGAAAGGCGTGGAACAACCGGCACGGCTGCTGTTTTTGGGTGATGTGGTGGGGGATGAGGCCCTGACCCGGTTGGAGCAGCGTATCCCCAGCCTGCGCTTGGAGTTGGGTTTGGCCGGTGTGGTGGTGAACGCGGAGAACGCGGCGGGGGGATCGGGTTTGACGGCGGCGCAGTATCACCGGCTGCGTCGGGCAGGTGTGGACCTGGTGACGCTGGGGGACCACGGGCTGAAACGGCGGGAAATTGTGCCTCTGCTGGAACGCGGGGAGGCGATCAGCCGGCCGGCGAACCTGCCCAGCGGTGCGCCGGGCCGGGGGTGGGCGCAGGTGGATTTGGCCGGGGGCCTGAGGCTGCGGGTGGTGACGGTGCTGGGGCGGGTGTTCATGAAACCGATGGACTGCCCGTTTGACGCGGTGGACCGGGTGTTGGCGGAGATGGGGGACGGGCCGGGGCTGACGCTGGTGGACCTGCATGCCGAGGCGACGGCGGAGAAGGAGCTGCTGGGTTGGCATCTGGACGGCCGGGTGACGGCGGCGCTGGGGACACACACGCATGTGCCGACGGCGGACGAGCGGGTGCTGCCACGCGGGACGGCGTATCAGACGGATGTGGGGATGTGCGGATCGATGGCGGGTGTGCTGGGGCGCGACCCGGAGGCGGTGCTGCGGACGACGCGGACCGGGCTGATGGAAAGCTGGGGGCTGACGGCGGGGAAGATCGCGCTTTCTGGCGCGGTGGTGGAGGCGGACCCGGGTACGGGCAGGGCCACGGGGATACGGCGGTTCCGGGAAGGGTGAGCGGGCTAGACGCCCAATTCGGATAGCAACGGTTGTAGAAAATCGGTCATGGGCCGATCCGCCCCCGGGTTGGGGCCGGAGCCGATCCAGACGGGGCGGTCGAGCGGGTCGGCGGCGGGGAGGCCGTGGCTGCCCTGTACCAGTGTGTCATCGAGCGGGATCACATCGAACAGCGCGCGGAAGCCTAGTTTTTTGGCCAGTAGGCGGCGCAGTATGCGGCCGGTGGGCCAGAGCAATTTGGGATCGACAAACAACTCGCAGGGATCGTAGCCGGGCTTGCGGTGGATATCGACCGTGCGGGCGAAATCGGGCGCGCGGGCATCGTCGAGCCAGTAGGGGTAGCTGAACCAGGCATCGGGTTTGGAGAGCGCCACCAATTCGCCGGAGCGGGGGTGGTTGAGGCCGAGTTCGGAGCGCTCGTCGCCGGCGGCGACGCGGGCGACGCCCGGGGTGGAGGCGACCAGGTCGCGGACGCGGGGGATGTCGGCTGGGTTGGCCACATAGACATGGGCGATCTGGTGGTCGGCCACGGCGAAGGCGCGGGAGCCGAATGTGTCGAGGATCTCGCCGAAGGGGCCGTCGCGGACCTCGAGGAGGCCGGCCTGGCGCAGGACGCGGTTGAGGGGGACGGGTTGGTGGACATCGCAGTGGCCGTATTCGCCGACCACCCAGACGCGGGCACCGGCGGCCTGTGCGGCATCGAGCAGCGGGGCGGCGGCGTCATCGAGTTGGCGGACGAGGGCGGGCATGTCGGCACCTTTGACGCCAGCGCGCTGGGGCTGGTAGTCGAGGTGGGGCAGGTAGGCGAGGAGCAGGTCGGGGTGATCGTGCCGTAAGACATGGGCGGCGGCCTGCGCGATCCATTGGGTGCAGGGCAGGCCGGCGCGGGGGCCCCAGAAGGAGGGGAACGGGAAGGGACCGAGGTCTTTTTCCAACCGGGCGGGGATGGAGCGGGGCAGGCCGTCGATGCCGAAGCGTTTGTCGCCATCGGCGCCGTAGAAGGGCTTGGGGGTGACGCTGATGTCGAAGGGCGCGCCCTGGTTGAACCACCAGAAGAGGTTGGCGGTTTTCAAAGCGGGTTTTCGGGCCTTGAGGATCTGGGGCAGGGTGGGCGACTGGATGAGGTGGTGGGACTGCTGCCAGAGGCGGATTTCGCGGGTGTCGCGGAAGAGCCAGCCGTTGGCGACGATGCCGTGGTCTTGGGGGAGTTTGCCGGTGATGAGGGTGGCCTGTGCGGTGCAGGTGACGGCGGGGGTGGGTTCGACATGGCCGACCACCCAGTTGGCCTGGGCCAGGGCATTCAAACGGGGGGCATGGGGCAACAGGCGGCGGGTGAGGCCGACGGCGCTGACGAGGATCAGTGGGGCGGTCATGGGGCTTATTCCGTAGCAGCTGCCCTTGTGGGGTTGGTTTGATAACCTGAACAGAGGTGGAATTGATGCATTTCTGCTAGATTAACACCTTGGTCCGGCCGCGGCCGGAGTGATTGTTTTTCGCAAAAAGTTATCCCAACAGCGTGGTTTGAGGAGCGTTCCCGTGAGTGACCGGTATCTGTTCACCAGCGAGTCGGTATCGATGGGTCACCCGGACAAGGTGGCCGACCAAATCAGCGACGCGATCCTGGACCACTGCCTGAAGCATGACCCGAAGAGCCGGGTGGCGTGCGAGACGATGGTGACGACCGACCTGGCCGTGGTGTCGGGCGAGATCACCACCGGGGCGCCGCTGACGCGCGCCATCGTGGACAAGCTGGTACGCGACACGATCCGCGAGATCGGCTATGTGGACCCCACCATCGGGTTCGCGGCCGACACCTGCCAGGTGGACTGCAACCTGCACTCGCAGTCGCCGGACATCTCGGTGGGTGTGGACACTGGCGGCGCGGGCGACCAGGGGATGATGTTCGGCTTCGCCTGCGACGAGACGCGCAGCCTGATGCCGCTGCCGATCTACCTGTCGCACCGGCTGGTGGAGAACCACGCGACGATGCGGCGCAACAAGCAGTTGCCGTTCGTGCGGCCGGACGCCAAGAGCCAGGTGACGGTGGAATACAACGCGGATGGCACGCCGCACCGCATCCACACGGTGGTGCTGTCGACCCAGCACGATGACAGCGTGATCGTGAAGCGGAACGGGAAGAACTACTTCTCGGACGAGGCGCGGAAGGTGATCATCGACAAGCTGATCCTGCCGACATTGATGGCGGAGCGTCCCGACCTGGTGGAAGGCAAGGGGAGCATCAACCTGGTGCCGGTGGGCGAGACGGCCCCGCTGGCCGACGGGCATATCCACTGCCACATCAACCCCACGGGCATCTTTTTGGAAGGCGGCCCGCACGGTGACTGCGGGCTGACCGGGCGCAAGATCATCGTGGACACCTACGGCGGCCGCGGGCGCCATGGCGGCGGCGCGTTCTCGGGCAAGGATCCGACCAAGGTGGACCGTTCGGCCGCCTACATGTGCCGCTACATCGCCAAGAACGTGGTGAAGGCGGGCCTGGCGGGGCAGTGCGAGGTGCAGGTTTCGTACGCGATCGGCTATCCCGACCCGATCAACATCTGGGTGAGCACCTTCGGCTCGGCCAAGCACGGCCTGACCGATGGCCAGATCGCGCGGCTGGTGAAGGACAACTTCAAGCTGACTCCCGCGGGGATCATCGAGACGCTGCAACTGCGCAGGCCGATCTACAAGGAGACCGCGGCGCACGGCCACTTTGGCCGCGAGCTGGAGACCTTCCACTGGGAGAAGACGGACAAGGCCCAGGTGCTGCGCGAGGCCGCCGGCATCAAGGGCTAATCCTTTCCGGGTGATTACCGCGAGAGCCCTCCGCCCGGCAAGGCGGGGGGCTTTTTCGTTTGGGCCGGTGTAGAGTGGGAGCGATTCACGGGGAGAGGGCCATGACCATGATGACCGCGCTGCTTGGCCTGTTGGTGTTGGGTCAAATGAAGGCCGAGGGGAAACTGGAACGGATGGAGTTCAACCATCCGGGGCTGGTGACGGATTTGGCGGTGGGGTTGTGGTCTTTCCCGTTACCGATGGATGTGGACAACGATGGGGACATCGACCTGGCGGTGAGCTGCCCGGACGCGCCCTACAACGGGGTGTGGGTGTTTGAAAACTTGGGGAAGCAGGCGAACGGGGAATGGCTGTTCAAGGCCGGAAGGAAGTCGGGGCCGGGTGCCTTCAACCTGTCGGTGAGCCGGGTGGGCGGCAGGGACCGGGTGCTGGGGCCGGGGGTGGAGTATCCGGATTTGGTGGCCCGGGGGGCGGCTGGAGGGAAGAAGCTGGGCCTGCCTGAAAACATCCACCCGAACCGGGTGCGGCACAACCAGTGGCGGTTGGCGGATCTGGATGGGGATGGGGCCTCGGATTTGCTGGTGGGGGTGGAGGACTGGACGGACTACGGGTGGGACCGGGCGTTTGACTCCCGGGGCAACTGGACCCGGGGGCCGTTGCGGGGGCTGGTGTATCTGGCGCGGAATGAGGGGACAGACGCGGAGCCGAAATGGGGCAAGCCGGCGCTGCTGGAGGCGGGCGGGAAACGGTTGGAGACCTTCGGGCTGCCGAGCCCGAGTGCCGCGGACTATGACGGGGACGGCGACCTGGATCTGGTATGCGGGGAGTTTCTGGACGGGTTCACCTGGTTTGAAAATATTGGCGATGCGAAAAAGCCCAGGTTTGCCGCGGGCAAGCGATTGCAAGACGCCCAGGGAAAACCGCACCGGATGCACCTGGAGATGATTGTGGTGCACGCGGTGGATTTCGACCGGGATGGACGGACGGACCTGGTGGTGGGGCAGGAGGATGGGCGGGTGGCGCTGATGCGGCACAGCGGCGCGGTGCGGGAAGGGATGCCCGAGTTTGAGGCGCCGCGATTTTTCAGGCAGCAGGCGGGGCCGCTGAAGTTTGGCGCGTTGGCGACGCCGGTGCTGTTTGACTGGGACGGCGACGGGGACGCGGACATCGTGAGTGGTAACACGGCGGGGGAGATCGGCCTGTTGGAAAACCTAGGAGGATCGCCGCCGAAGTGGGCGGCGCCGAAGCTGTTGGAGGCGGGGGGTGAGGTGATCCGCATCGAGGCGGGGCCCAACGGCTCGGTGCAGGGGCCGGCGGAGGCGCGGTGGGGGTACACCACGCTGAGCGTGGCCGACTGGGATATGGACGGTTTGCCGGATTTGGTGGTGAACTCGATCTGGGGGAAGGTGGTGTGGTTCCGGAACACCGGCAGCCGGAAGCAACCCCGGCTGGCGAAGGCGGAGCCGATCCGCGTGGCGTGGAGCGGCGAGGCCAAGCACCCGCGGTGGAACTGGTGGAAACCGAAGGACGGCGAGCTGGCCACGCAGTGGCGGACGACGCCGCTGGTGCATGATGTGGACAGTGACGGCAAACCGGATCTGGTGTGCCTGGACCATGAGGGGTACCTGGCCTGCTTCCGTCAGGTGGAGCGGGATGGACGACGGATGGTGCTGCCTGGGGAGAGGCTGTTCGAGGGAGCGGGGCCCAGCGTGTACAACTCGAAGGGGGACGCGGTGGGCAAGGGGCCCGGGCCCTTGCGGTTGAACAACCAGGAGGGCGGCGGTTCCGGCCGGCGCAAGCTGAGCCTGGCCGACTGGGATGGTGATGGGCAGTTGGATCTGCTGGTGAACAGCGTGAACGCGAGTTGGTTAAGAAACAAAGGCTGCCCGGGGGCCTGGGTGTTTGAGGATCGGGGGCCCCTGGACACACGCAAACTGGCCGGTCACGACACCAGCCCGACAGTGGGGGATGTGGACGGGGACGGCAAGCGTGATTTGTTGGTGGGGGCTGAGGACGGGCACTTTTACTGGATGCGGGGGAGTTAGGTTTTCTCTCTCCTGAAAATCACTGGTCCAATTTCCAGGTCATCAGGTGGGTGGCGAAGCTGGCGAGCCAGTGTTCGCCGGCGTAGTCGCCGCTGGTGACATGGGCGAGGCCTTCCCGCGCGTGCAGGGCTGCGGCCTGGAGGAGCACGGGGCGGGCGGGGTCGGACGGGGGCAGGGCGTTGGCGACGGCCTCGAGGCACCAGGCGCGGCTGATGTTGAGTCCATCGAGGTGGACGATCTGTGGGTCGGTGCGGTCGGACACGGTGGCGGGGCGCAGGATGGACGCGGGTTCACCCCGGGCGATGGCGGGATAGAAACGGTGAAGCCAGGTGGCGAATTCGGCCGCAGGCAGCACCCGGCGCATCAGGTCGGCCTCGCACAGTGATGGCGAGAAAAAATCGGCGCCATCGGGTTCCCACCGGGCCGGGGCATCGGCATCGGTGCCGTAATATTTTCTGGCGCGTTCCACCAGCAGATCTTCCAGCTTTTTTTCACCCGTGGCGCGGGCATAGTCGAGCGCGAAGGTTAGGCCGAAGGCGGTGTTGGCGTGGACGCCGTGGCGGATGGGGTAGGTCTGCTTGGGGAAGTAGTTGAGATAACGGTTGACGATGACCTGCTCGAGCGGGCGCAAGGCGGCGGACCATTTTTTGCCATCGGGATCTTCCCAGGCGCGGAGTTCGGTGGCGAGTTTGAGCAGCCAGGCCCAGCCGTAGGGGCGCTCGAAAGGGCCGGTGTGCTTGCGGCTGAAGAAGGCGACCTCGCCCTCAAGGGCCTGGGGGGTGAACTGGCGGGCCAGGGCTGCCCGCATGGCGGGAGCCTGGGGCAGGTTGGGGCGGAGACGCAGCAAGCGCACCAGCACCCAGTGGCCGTGGACGGCGGAATGCCAGTCGTAGGCGCCGTAGAAGACCGGATGGAGCTTGCGGGGCGGGAGTGCGTCGGCATCGCTGTCGAGGACATGGGCCGGCTTGTAGGGGTAGGGTTTCTCGATGGCGGCCAGGGCCAGGGTGGCGAATTTGGAGGCCAGGGCATCAGTGAGGGGTGGCATGGCGGTGGCGGCGTTGCCTTGGGCGAGGACCAGGTTGGCGGCCAGCAGGAATGGGATGGTCATGGACCGCCTCCGGTGACGGGTTGGGGTTTGGCGATCAGCCGCCAGCCGGCGGCGGAATGCTCGACGGTGAAGATTTCGGTGTTGCGGATGGGGCCGAAGGTGGCCCAACCGGCGGGGCCCTCGCCCGTGATGGTGAGCAAGGCGATCTTCATCAGCAGACCGTGGGCGACCAGAGCGATGGGGCCGGGGTGACTCGCGTGGGCGAGACGGTCGAGCGCGCGCAGGGCGCGCTGTTGAACCTGGTCCCAGGATTCGGAATGGTCGGGGGCGTGGTGGGTGTCGCCTGCGATCCAGCGGGCGAGCGTGTCGGGCCAGAGGCCGGTTTCGGGGCGGTTGGGAGTGCCCTGCAGGGCGCCCACCTTGCGCTCGTGCAGGTCGGGTTCGATGTTGGGGACCAAGTCGCAGGCTTCGGCGATGGCGGCGGCGGTTTGCCGGGCCCTGAGCATGGGGGAGGAGACCAGGGTGGCGGGGCCCAGCCCACGCAGGCTGGCCGCGACCGCCCGCGCTTGTTCGTGCCCGCGGTCGCTGAGGTGGATGTCACTCTCGGCGCCGTGGAACAGATGCGGCGTGGCGGTCTCGGCGTGGCGCAGCAGGTAAAAGCGCGATGTCACCTGGAGGCGTCCCGCGCGATGAGCTCGCTGATGCGCTGGGCGTGGGCGGCGGGTTCGGGCAGCGGTGTGCCCTCGGCCAGCATGGCCTCCTCGAGCAGGAGGCGGCTGTAGGCGACGAGGCGGCCGTCTTCGGGGGATTTCTCGGCCAGGTCGGCCAGCGCGGTGACGGCCTTGTGGGCGCCGTTGACCTCGAGGATGCGCCTGGCCTTGGGGGCGTCGGCGTGGCCCATGCGTTCGAGCATGCGCTCGAGGTGGGCGGACATGGCGCCGGCGGGGGTGACCAGGCAACAGGCCGAGTCGACGAGGCGGCTGGAGGCACGCACATCGGAGACCTCGGGCAGCCATTTCTTCATCAGCTCGAGCAGGTTTTTCACCGGGCCGGTGGCTTCGGCCTTCTCGGCGACCTCGTCGGGGGCCTTCTCGGCGTCGGCGCTGCGAAGCTTTTTGCCCTTGTACATGGTGATGCCGGGGAGCATGTACTCATCGACCGGCTCGGTGAGGAAGAGGACATCGCGGTCCTTGGCCTTGTAGGCCTCGACGATGGGCGAGGAGCGGAGGAGCGCGTCGGAATCGCCGGTGAGGAAGAAGATCTCCTCCTGCTCCTTGGGGGCCGCCTCGATGTATTGGTCGAGGGTGAGGCGGTCGGCGGGAGGGGTTTTCAGCGACGGGAAGAGGAACAGGCCGGCGACCTGCTCGCGGTTGGCGAAGTCCTCGCGGACGCCCTCCTTGAGGATGCCGCCGAGGCCGTCGAAGAAGGCGCGGTACTTTTCGGCATCGTCCTCCTTGAGGGCGCGGAGGGCCTTGAGGACCTCCTTGGTGGCGTCCTTCCGGATGGTCTCGAGCACCTTGTTGTGCTGCAGGATCTCGCGGGAGATGTTGAGGGGCAGGTCGGGGCAATCCACCAGGCCGGCGACGAAGCGCATGTAGCGGGGCAGCAGCTCCTCGCAGTTCTCCATGATGAGGACGCGCTGGACATAGAGGCGCGGGCCGACCTTGGGCTCGCCGTAGTCGAAACCAAAGGGGCGCTTGGAGGGGATGAAGAAGAGGACCTTGAACTCGACGGAACCCTCGCCGGAATAGTGGATGACCTTGGCGGGGGGTTCGGGGTCGCCGGTGAGGTTGGTGTAGAAGGCGTTGTATTCCTCGGGCGTGATCTCGCTTTTTGGGCGGAGCCAGAGGGCCTTCTGGCTGTTGATTACGCGTTCCTCGATCTCGGGGGCCTTGTCGGCCTCTTTTTCATCCCCTGGTTTTTCGGCGTGCAGGACGACGGGGATCTCGATGAAATCGGAGAACTGCTTGACGATGTGCTCGAGGGTGTAGGGGTTGGTGAACTCGTCCTTGTCCTCCTCCTTGAGGTGGAGGATGACCTCGGTGCCGCGGGCGGGGCGGTTGACGGGCTCGACGGTGAAATCGCCCTGGCCATCGCTGACCCAGCGGACGCCGGCATCGGCGGGGTCGCCGGCCTGGCGGCTGATCACCTCGACCTGATCGGCGACCATGAAGGCGGAGTAGAAGCCGACGCCGAACTGGCCGATGAGGTCGGGGCGGTTGGCAGCCGTGGCCTCCTTGACCTTCTCGAGGTAGGCCTTGGTGCCGGAGCGGGCGACGGTGCCGAGGTTCTCGATGACGGTGGCGCGGCTCATGCCGATGCCGTTGTCGCGGATGACGAGGCGGCCGCGCTTGGCGTCGGGGATGAGATGGATCTTGAAGTCCTTGTCGTTCTCGAGGAGGGCCTCGCTGTCGAGGGAATCGAAGCGGAGCTTGTGGATGGCGTCGCTGGCGTTGCTGACCAGCTCGCGGAGGAAGACCCGCTTGTTGGAGTAGAGGGAGTGGGTGATCAGGTGCAGCAGCTGTTTGAGTTCCGTGCGGAATTCCATCTTCTCGGGTGCGCTCACGGCGAAAGTTCTCCGAATTTCGACCAGAATCAACGAACTGACACGCGCTGTCCGGGAATTCCGGGCGGCGCGTTTCCTGCTGTAATTATTAGCAGTTTTGGGGGAACAGAGCTCCATGTGCGGGCGATTCAGTCTGGTGGCCACCGACCGGGCCCTGTCCAACCGTTTCCACCGGGCGGATTGGCCCGCCGGACGGAAGCCCCGTTACAACATCGCCCCGACGCAGCCGGTGCTGTGCCTGCGGTGGGAAGGGGGCGAGACGCGGCCGGTGTGGCTGCGGTGGGGACTGGTGCCCCGGTTCGCTGCGGACCCCTCGGGGGCCGCGCGCATGATCAACGCGCGGGGGGAAACGCTGCTGGAAAAGCCGTCGTTCCGGAACCTGGTGGGGAAAAATCGCTGTCTGATCCTGGCGGACGGTTTTTACGAGTGGCATTCCCCCAGCGGTGATTTTTCGGGCAAGTCACCCAAGACCCCGTACCATTTTCGCCTGCCGGGGGGTGAGCCCTTCGCCTTCGCGGGATTGTTCGACCGGTGGAACCATCCGGGGACCGGCGAGGTGCTGGAGACGGTGACGCTGGTGAACCATGCGGCGCCCCCCTGGATGGCCTGGTGCCACCACCGGGCGCCGATCGTGCTGGATGAGGCAAACTGCCAGCGTTGGCTGGATCCCCGGGAGGACGCCCGTGGGAAGCTGGGGGATTTTCTGGCCCCTTGGCCGCCGGCGGGGTTTGAGTATTTTCCGGTGAGCACCGCGGTCAATTCGGTGCGGAATGATGGGCCTGAGTGTCTGGTTGCCGGTCTGGCTGGGGAGCCTCCCGATGAGCCGGGAACGAGGCAGGGATTCCTGTTCTGAGTGGAAATGGGCCCGGAAACCGGGCAAGCCAGGCGGTGCGGTGGCAAATTGTGCCGGCTTTATGGTCCATCGAACTGTACAAAGCGTAAAATTGCCGTCATGCCGGTTCGTGTCCCGGGATTTACTGCTTTGTGATGGTATTTTCGCCCCCGTTGTTTTCGCCTATCCGCTGGGGGCATGGCGAACCCGCCCGGCCGCGTTTCCGGGTGATTCGGGGGCGCGGGAACAGGGCAGGCCCGGGGTGGTGGATGATTCCCGCGGTGATGGGTGCCGGCCATGCCTAGCCACGACTGGCCAGTAGCCAGCCCGGCCGTGCTGCTGGCCGCCCTGTCGGTGGGGATGGATTACGCCACGATGATGGCGCAGGGCGGGCCCTGCGATCCGCGGCTGACCTTGATGATCAGCCTGCTGAACCAGCCTGAGGGGGAATGTCCGTTGGGGTCGGCCTCGGCCTATTCCAAGGTGGTGGACCTGGTGCTGGAACTGTTCGGCGCGCGGAGCGAGCCGATCCCCGAGAGCCTGGTGGATTTGGTGGGGAAGCCGGCGGCCTGATGGTTTCCGGGCCTGAGTCAGGGCGTGGTGGGGGCTGCGGGGGGCGCGGGACTGGCCGACCAGTGATCGATATCGATCTGAAGCGCCCCGCCGGTTTGGCGGACCAGATCGGCCAGCAGCACCGAGCGGTCGAAATGGGCCCTTTCCAGATCGGCAAGGAGGGTGCCGGTGGCCACGAGCAATTCGGCCTCCTCGAGGTTGAGCAGGCCACTGGTGAGCTTGGTGAAGAGGGGTTTGGCAGCCAGCGCGTCGGCCTCGAACGACCCGAAATCGAGGCTGATGTCCACATAGTTCTCGTAGGTGACGCGCATCTGCAAACGGAGCAGGTTGCGGGTGGATTCCTCGACGCTGCGGGCCCTGTCCGCCAAGGCGTTGGCGCGGGCGACGCGGACGCGGCGCGGGCCGGCAAGATTGGCGGGCGTCTCAAAACCGACCACGGAGGGCTGGAATTCCGCGCCCCGGTCCGGGGTGGGGAGGGGAACGGTCTTGGTGTCGGTGGCGGCAGCGAAGGTTCCCACCAGGCCCCGGAGCGGGGCGATCTGCCTTTGCGCGCGGACCTCCAGCTCGGTGGCGGCGCGGCCGGCGCGGACCTGGGCCAGCTCGCCGGAGTTGTCATCGAGCAGGGAGAGCAACTCGTCGAGATTTAGCTTGGGGCCGGCACTGGGCAGGGTGCCAGCCACCGGGACGGGCTGATAGCCAAGTCGGGTGAAGCCGCCCAGTTCCTCGCCCAACAGGGCGATGGACTGGCGCGCGCCGCCCTCGGCATCGTTGATCTTTTTTTTGATCTGGGTGTGCTGGAAGTGGAGGCGGTTGAGGATGCGCTCGTCGGCGACGGTCCATTGCAGCTTGCGGAGCGCGTTGCGGATGAGGGGCTCTTCGGCGAGGTTGGGACCTGGGAGCCCCAGCAAGACGTCAACCACCGGTTTGCCCAGCCGCGCCTCGAGCTTGTCGAGGTTGGCCACCGGTTCAAGGATCAGGCCGACCCGTTTCTTGAGGAGCAGCGCGTTCTCGGTCCGGCGGGCGGCCAATTCCAACGGGGCGGCGATCTGGAGCACCCGTTTGGCGAAGATGTGGGTGTAGTAGGCGCGGCGGACCGCGTAGAAGGTCTCCTCGACCTGCTGGTTGACGGCGGCCTGGGCGCGGGTGAGTCCGAGGTTGGCCTGGTCAATACGGGCACCCAGGGCCGGCTGGATTTTGCCCAGGGGTTTCAGCTTGTTGAGGAAGTGCGCGGTGATCTCCGCGGATTCCTGGCTGGACAGCTCGGCGTGGATGCGTGGCTGGTTGGCCAGGGCGATCTCGAGGCACTCAGGCAGCGTGAGATAGCGGGGTTCGAGGCCTTGGAAATCTGCCTTGGAAGGGTCCAGTTCCTGGGCGGGCAGTGGCGCGGGGCAGGACAAGGCCATGAAAACGGCCGAGCCCAATAGATGCCACCACCTTGAACGCATGGCCTGCTCCGAAACAGAAAGAGGTGCGTTCCATTCTGCCCCGCGCTTCAGGAAAAAAATCGTCGGGGGGCGGGTTGGCCACCCCCCGACGAACATACCGCCCGCGTTACCGTCACAACCCGGATATCAGGAACCGGTCTCGTGGTAATAATCGAGGAAGCCGATCATCATCTCCTCCCAGGTCATGTCGCCCCAGCGGACCTCCTTCGACGGGTCGGGATTGAAGGGGTTGTCTTTTGAATTGTCGTAGTGGGCCACGCACTCGACGCGGGTGCCGGCCGGGACCTTGAGGGGCTGCCTGAGGTGGTAGCTTTCCTGCCAGTTGAAATCGTATTTGGGGACGCGTGCGACTGACTGGAGCTTGCCGGCGGAATCGCGGGTGAGGAACTCGAAGTCCTTGCCGCGCAGGTGCATGTGGGGTGAGAAGGAGAGGATGACGGCATCCTTCTTGAAAAGGCTGCCGGAGCGGACCTCGAAGTTGGGGTGGTTGGCGGGGATGCGGATTCGCTGGTTGGGGATGGCGCGTGTGTGCACCTCGTGTTTGGGCGGGGTTTTGGAGGTCTTGATGCCGACGCTGGAGCGATCGGTCACGGCCCGGCCGTTGGGGGTGTAGTGCATCTGGAACAACAGGCTGGAGCCCTTTGGAATCTTCTTGGCCATGCCGGCGGGGTAGATGACGGGTTCGTCGCCGGGGACATAGGCGGTGAGCATGGCGGCACCGAAGGTGTCGGGGTCACCGCGCCGGGGTTGCGGGAATTTTTGCCCCGCGGGAACGACATAAACGATGATGTGGTGGATCTGGGCCCGCTGGTCAGGCTTGGCCTCGACGGCGGTCACCCAGGTGTCTTCCGTGAAGGCCTCGCCGGCGGGGACATATTGGTAGGGCATACCCATGAGGCCGTAGCCGAACTGGGCGGGAACCTTTACCTCCTTGTTCATGGTGATGATGCGGTCTGGCTGGCCGATGCGCCAACCCTCGACGAATTTGCGGGGGGCGGGATCCTCGGCGGGGTTGCCGCGGGGGCAGCCGTCATCGAGCCAGGCCAGCAAGTCCTTGCGCTCCTCGTCGGTGAGGCGGCGGTCGTTGGCGAAGTAGCCGCGGGGGGCCTCGGCGTGCCAGGGAGGCATGCGGCCGTTGTCGATCACCTCGCGGATCATGGGGGCCCAGCCGAGGGCGTCTTCAGGGTTGAGCAGGGAGAAGGGGCCGGCTTCGCCGGGGCGATGGCACTCCTGACATCGATTCTGGACGATGGAGGCGATCCGGTTGGACCAGGTGATGGTGCCTTTGGATTTCTTCTCTTCGGCTTCGAGGGTGAGCAGGCAGCCGGAGGTGGCGGTCCAGGGGGTTTTGACCTGTTCCTTGGCGAGGACTGACTCGACAGCGTCCTTCAATTCGTGGGTGGTGGGTTTGGCGCGGGAGACGCCGGGGGTGTGCTGGTCATCCACGCGGCCGCGGTAGCGGACGGTGAAGCCCTCGTCGAGCACCAGGGCGCAGGGAACGCGGTCGATACCGAGCCTGGCCGCGAGCTTGCCGTGGGGGTCTTGCAGGACGGGGAAGGAAAGGCCCATGGTTTTGGCGTGCTGGAGGATGGCCTTGGGGGAATCGGTCAGCCGGCTGTTGATGCCCACGACCTTCAGGCCGGAGTCCGCCTTGGATTTGGCCAGCTTCTCGATGCCAACCAGGTAGTTCTGGCAGACAGGGCAGGAGGAATCGAGGAAAAACACCAGGACCGCCTTGGGGTTTTCCTTGGCGGCTTCGATCAGGGAAACCGTTTTCCCGGTATCCGGCTGCGTGAGGGAGGTCTCGACCAGTTTGACCCCGATGGGGGGCTTGGGGGCGGTTGTATCAGCCAAGGCCAGGGAAAGGACGGCCAAAATGGACAACATGGGCGAATCTCGGGTTCTTGAGGGAACGGGTGAGCCCGGTTGGGTCATCAACTGTAACTGACTTATATCCTAGTAGTACTTCCCCGGCATCCGCAGGTTTCATGCGGAGGGCTGGTACCGAAAATGCGGGCGGCATGGGCCGGCGTCAGGACTTGGGGCAACGGGGCGGAGTTCCGGCCGGGAGGGTGGCCTTCTAGTCTGAAAGATTGCGCTTGGTTTTTGGGTTTTTGGGGAACGGGTCTTACCTTTTAGGGAGTGGAACGATGGCGGGACTGGAAGATTTCGCGCTGACGGAACTCGACCGGAAGGCGATGCAGACCCTGGGCGACAAGGTGGTGGTGAAACAACTGGCCCAGCAGACGGTGTTCGACAAGATTCCGCGGTATGTCAGCGAATACCTGCTGGCCAAGTATGTGAAGATCGAGAGCCACACCGAAGATCTGGCGCGTATGCAGTCGCGCATCAAGCAGTTGCTGCCCAGCCAGGATGAAGGGCAACTGCTGCGCAACAAACTGATGAGCACCGGGGAGGTGGTGATCATCGACAATGTGGAGGCGCGGGTGGACCTGAAGAACCAACAGCGGTTGGCCCGGGTACCGGCGTTGAGCGAGGACAAGGTGCGGGTGCCGGCGGAGCTGTTGAACCAGCATGTGGGGCTGCTGCTGGGCGGGCTGTGGGGCACGGTGAAGCTGCGTTTCACGCCGGAGACGGACGCACAGCGGCCGATCGAGATGACGGCATTCACGCCGTTTCAGGTGGGGCCGCCGGATCTGGCGGCGCACAAGGAGAGCCGGAAGAAGTTCACGACGGACGAGTGGCTGAACCTGCTGTGCACCTCGGTGGGGTACCAGCCGGAGGCGTACCCGACGCGGCGTGAGAAACTGCTGCTGTTCGCGCGCCTGGCGCCGCTGGTGGAGCGGAACATCAACCTGCTGGAGCTGGGGCCCCGGCAGACGGGCAAGACCTTCCTGCTGCGCAACCTGTCTCCCCGGGTGTTCGTGGTTTCGGGCGGGAAGACCAGCCCGGCGAACCTGTTCGTGAACCTGGCGACGAAGAGCGTGGGGATTTTGGGCACGCGGAAGGTGGTGGTGTTCGACGAAATCGCCCACACCGAGTTCGGCGACGAGGGAACGACCATCAGCACGCTGAAAGACTTCATGGAGAGCGGGAATTTCTCGCGCGGGTCGCTGCAGTTCACCTCGGACGCCAGCATCGTGCTGGGGGGCAACCTGGATGTGACGGATGGCCAGCCGGCCAGCAAATACCGTCACCTGCTGGAGCCGCTGCCCAAGGAATTGCAGGACACGGCGTTCCACGACCGGGTGCATGCCTACCTGCCGGGCTGGGAGATGCCGAAGATCAGCCCGACCTCGCTCGCCAAGGGCGTGGGCTTTGTGACCGACTACTTTGGCGAGCTGCTGGTGAAGCTGCGCGACGAGGACCACAAGGACCGGTTGCGGTCGGTGAAGTATCAGACCGGCATGACGAAACGCGACCAGAACGCGGTGGAGCGCGTGGGGAGCGGGCTGATCAAGCTGATCTACCCCGATGGCGTGATGACGCCCGAAGAGCTTAACGAGGTGGCGGACCTGGCGTGCGAGATGCGGCAACGGGTGCACAACCAGCTCAACCGGATCGCGCCGGGGGAATTCAAGCCGCGCATGATCGCCCGGGAAGGGGTGCAGGAGCACGCCGCTTTGGATTTGAAACCCCGGGGGTAGACTGACCGGCCACCAACTCAGCAGCAGCCCTTGGGGCCGCAGCAGGAGCCTTGGTCTCCGGTGGGCATTTCGTCCAAGGGGATGCCGCAGCGATCGGGGGCGAGGCAGGCAGTGTGCTTGGAGCCGAGGTGGAGGAGCAGGCCGGCCTGGGTGATTTCTGCCTCGGTGAGCGGGTATTGGGAGATGCTGGTTCCCTCGTATTCGACCTCGACGGGGAGGTCGTCGGTTCCCAGGAGGGGTTCGCCGGCTTTCAGGATGCCGGACAGTTTGGTGGCCTTTAGCCGGTGATCGAGGTCCTTGGCCACCCAGACCTGCAGCAGGCAGGTGGTGCTGGAGCGGACGGTGCCGCCGCAGTCGATGAAATCCTTGCGCACCCGGCCCACCTCGGTGATGTGGAAGTGGGGTGGCACCAAGTCGCCATCGGGAAGCAGAAAATGCAGGGCAGCGGTTGGGTTTTGGGCCAGGGCGTCGCGTAGGCTGGACAGTTTCAGGGACATGGTAACTCCTTTGATTAAGCCAGAAACAGCAGGGGGGCGATCAACAGGCCCACCAAAATAAGCCAAGCCCTGCACAGTATCCCGATGATTACCCAGACTGACAGCCAGGTCAGGCTAAGGAGGAATGGTTGCAAGGGATAACGTTTCCAATCTATCTCCCCGGCCATGGCCAGGCGCTGGAAGGCCTCGGGCTGCTTTTTCATGAATCCCCAGAAGTATATCTTCCTGGCGCCGCCAAAATCACCCTCCCGCCACAGTTGGTCGGCCTTTGCCAGTTCGGCTTTGTCCTGTGCGTATACAAAAGGCACCGATGCGGTCGAGTACAAAGCTCCCGTCAGGGTGCCGAGGAGCCCTGCGAGCAGCATGGCCAGTAGGGACGACCGATTGGGATGGGGGAGCGGGGGCGCTTCCATCGGGTGATTCCAGGAAGCGAGAATCTGGTCGATTTTAGATTGCTTCCATCCTTTGGCCAGGAGGTGGTTGGTGATCCCCTCGGCGGTGTGCCGGCCGGGGGGCAGGCCGGTTTTTTCCAACCAGCGCCGCCACCGAGCCTTGCGGGCATCGGGATCACGGGGCCAATTCAGCCAGGTAGTGAACGCCCAAATTAGGCAGATGACCGGAGGCCCTACCCAGGCCAAACGGGTGAGGGTGATGCCGACACGCACGAGGGATGGCAGCGGCGGGGGATTGCCCTCCGCCAGGATGCGGGTGAGTTGGTTGGAGGATTGTTCGGCGGGTTCGCGCACCTCGATGGGAGGCAGGGCGGCGAGCCGGAGGGTTTGCGCGGCGGCGGTGAACGGGATGTCGGCACGCTGGTAGGCGCAGGCCAGGTCAGGCGGTTGCCAGAGGCCCGGTTTGAGTGCTGTCAGCCGCCAGGTGGTGCGGGCATCGTTTGGGCCGACCGTGACGGTGGGGTCCTCCATTTGCCAGAGGGCCGGGTCTGGCGGGGCTGACCACCTGACCGGGGGCCAGGCATTCGCGTTTAGGGCTGAACGGGAATGGAGATGAGCCGTGATGGTGACGGTTTGTCCCGGGAGGACGGAGGAATGATCCGCCGAGACCGTGAGGGTGAGGTCACCCGACACGGGTTGGCAGGCTAACAGCAGTGGCAGCAGGTTCACCAATCGGGCAACTCCGTGGCGGGCCGTTCCCAAGGCCGTTGGGTGGATTCACGCTTTTGGCGCCAGAGGCGCGCAGTGCGCAACAGGTCGAGGGCTTCGCAGGAATGGATCGGTTGGGGCTGTTTGTCATCGAGCAGCACGGGCAGGCGACCTGCTCCGGGCAACGCGGCCTCGGCCATGGGGCCGCCGGATTGGTTGGAGGGTTTGCCTGACTTGGTTTGGGGAGAGGGATTGGAGAAAGGGCGGGTCTCGCCTGGGTCGCCTTGGGTTGACGATGATTCTCCGGAAGCGGGATCGCCGCCTTGGTTTTGGCGGGGTGTTGAATCTGGTTTGCACTGGGCCAGGCGCAGGCGGATGCGGGCCAGAAACAGGTTCAAACGGTCGTTGAGAAGGGGTTCGGATTCGAGGGCCAGTTCCTGTGCGGCCAGCAGGGCCTGGCGATCCATGGGGACTGATTCGCCGGCCAGCACGAGGGCCTCCAGCAGCCTAAGTCTGGTTGCCTGGGTGGGAGGCTGCGCGCGCAGCAGGGCTTCGGCCTGGCGGGCGATACCGGACCGGGAGGGATCGGTGGGGGGGAGCGCGGCGGCTTGGCGCAGCAGTGCCTCGGCGGAAGGGGAAGTCTTTTGTTTTTCTTGGCAGGCGGGCATGGCCAGGGTGAGCAGCAGCAGGGCGGCGGACAGATTGGAAGGGGCGCGCAAGGTTGACCCGGTGAGGAAACAGACCCAGGCCAGCAGGGAGAGCAGAAGGCAAAGGGTTTGCGGATTGATCAGGGAGTTTGAGGGGGGAGCGATGGGTTGCCACCGGTCGGCCAGGGTGGTTCCGGCGGCAGAAGCGATGGCTTGCAGGTAAGTGGTGTTTGCGGTGGACCGCACGGGCTGGTCGCGCCACTGCAGCCAATCGCCCGGGCCCATTGGGATGGGTTCGGGCCGGCCTGGTGTGCCGACCTGGATCACCTGGAGTTGGATGCCCTTTTCCGCCAAACGGGCCGCCTCTTGGGTGGCTGAGCCATCGGGGACCGGGTCGTCGCCATCACTGAACAGGACGACGACGCGGTGGCCCCGGGTGTGTTCGAGCATGGCGCGGGCCATGCGTAGCCCATCGGCCAGCCGGGTGCCGGAGATGGCGCCGGGGCCAGGGGCCAATTCAGGGCGGGCGGCCTCCCGCGGGAGCTGGGTCAGGGTATCGAGGAGCGAGTCGCGATCGCGGGTGGGGGGCACGGCCAGTCTGGCCGAGGCGGCGCAGGTGATGAGGCCGATCCTGCCCGGTTGGCTGGAGGCCAGAGCCGTTAGGGCCTGGGCTGCTTGCAGGTACCTGGGTGGTGAGCCTGCGCGCATGGATTGGCTGAGGTCGATGAGCAAAAGCGTGACGGCTGCTTCTTCCCGGGGGGCGGGCGCCAGCAGCGAGGCAACCGCAGCCAAGGCCGCGACCAACGCGAGGATCCGGCGCGTGCCGGCGTGACGGCCGCGGACGGGTGGAATCACCAGGGGGTCGGGTTGGGCCGGGGTGTTCATGGCGCAGGTGCCTGGGACCCCCCGACTTCAGATGGAAACGACCGGAGATTCCAGGCCGCGGGGCAGTTCCAGCGTGAAGGACTCGCCGGCGACGAAGAGGTCGTCGGCCGGGGAGTAGTGCCGGCGGCGCGCCGACAGGCGGTTGCCCTGGAAGGTGTACTCGCCGTAGGACCAGCGCCCGGTCTGGGTGGCGCTGCCGGCGCAGACCACGGCGAAGGGGAGGCCTTCCCCGGCGCCGTGGTGGTACGCCATATGGCGGTGGCCGTGCATCCACAAGGCGACGCCGCCCACTTCGGCGACGCGGACCAGTTTCTCGAGATCGCGGAGTCTTCTAGTGCGCCATTCCGGCTTGCCGTTGGGCAGGCGCACGGGGTAGTGGGTGACCAGGACCCGCAGGCCACCCTCGAGGCGGTCGAGCAGGCGGGCGAGCCGTTCGAGCTGGTCGCGACCCACGGCGCCGGTGGCGTCCCACGGCAGGGTGTTCGGCTTACTGGAGTTGACGGCGACCAGCCACAGGGGGCCGACGCGCTGGGCGAAGGGGTAGATCGAGTCATCGAGGCGGAGGCCCTGCTGCCACGGGCTGAAGCGTTGCTCGAACATGCCGGCCTTGACGGTGCGCGACAGCAGGTGGTCGTGGTTGCCGGGGACGGCGATGCCGGGAAAATGGCTCGTGCCGAGGATGTCGGCGGCCTCGAGGAACTCCTCGTCGAAGCCCAGGCAACTGGCGTCGCCCGAGAAAACCCGGTGGTCGGGCTGGCGTTCCTCCAGGTCGCGGGCGAGGGCCCGCAGGGTGTGATCGGCGTGGCGGAAGCGGTGGGCGCGGCCCAGCAAACGCAGGTTGACCCAGCCGGCGGTCCGCTTGCTGAACAGGTCGCGCATGCCGAAGCGGTATTTGGGCAGGCAGACATGCACATCGGAAAAGTGCGCCAGGCGTATGGACGGCCCCGGCGTATCCGCCGGGTTATGTGGGTGCCCGGCCACAGTCATGGCCGGGTGCTTCCGGGTGCGGAATCGGGAGATGCGACCGCGGGGGTACCGGGGGCGCCAGGTGGGGGCGCGCCCTTGCCGGGCGCCAACTTTTTCCGGTTGAGCCGTGCCCTTTCGGCGGCGGCCGCGGACAGGGTGCGGGCCGTGGCGGCGCTGCGCATGGCCAGGTCGCGGGCGGCGGTTTCCATGCCGGGTACCGGCTGGTAGACCAGGGCGATGGAGGCCGGCTCCTGCGGGTGCTCGTAGGGGATGATGAAGGCCACAGCCGGCGGATTGGCCGGGGCGACGGGGGCAGCCTTGGGGGTTGGCGCGGGGGCCTTGCCCTTGGCCGGCGGGTTGGCGGGCGCCGGGGTGGCGCTTGGCGTGGCCGGTTGGGCGGGCTTGTTGGCGGGTTTGAACCATTCGGCGTTGAGCACCCCCTTGGTGCCGGCGGCCTTGAGGGTGGTCTTGTCCCACACGCCTTCACCCGTGGCAAAAAATGGAGACTTGGCCAGTTCTTTTTTCAGGGGCTCGGCGTTACGGCCGGGCTGGATCACCAGCCACATGCCCGCCACGCCGCCGGATGCCTTGCCGTCGGCGGAGGTGTACTGCAGCACCTTGAGGGGTTGGTTCTGTTGGGTCAGCAGCGTGGGCGCCTTGTTGAAACCGGCGGGGGGGCGGAAGCAGATTTCGAGCAGCGGACCCTTGACCGTACCCTGCGACACCTGGCGCTCCATGACGGGGATTTCAGCGGGGCCGCCCAGTTTTCTCTGATCCTCATCGAACTGCTTGAGTGTGGACCAGGTTTGCCGGGAGGCATCGAGATAATCGTTGACGCCGCAGCCTACCACACCTAACAAGCCAGCCAATCCGGCCATCCATGCCAAGGGCAGGAGGCGTCGATTACGCTGGCCGGCCTGAAGGGGGCAGGCGGGTTCCATCCCATTCCCTCGTTTTGATGAGGCCCAGGGTCGAGACCAAAGGATTTAACCCTTCCATGGTACCAACAGGCCCGGAATCTGTGTTTGCGAAGGCTTAAACAATCTTAAGAAAATGAGCCTTTGCCAAGATTCCTATTTTTCCGGTTTTACCTGCTCTGGCGTTTGTGGCGGATTTGAGTATTGTGCCAACCCTTTGAGGGTCGATGCCGATGGTACCGCCTTGTTTTTGCAGGGTGGAAGAACCGGCTTCGGCTGGCTCCAAGTTTTTATTTGACTTGGGGTTATGGCTGGAGGTGTAAACGATGGCCGAACAGATGGAATTGGCAAACGGGTTCCACGGGCAGAGCGTGGGTTCCCCTGTGCCGGCACGCGGATCGGTTTGGACGCTGGAGCCCTTCAAGGCTGCCTTCCTGTTTGGGGTGCCCCTCTTCGGGGTGCTGTATGCGGGGGCCAAGTTCAGCCCGGTGGGCGTCGAAACCCTGAACCGTTACCTGAGCCACCCGGTTGAGATGGTGGAACTGGCTCTCTTTTGCCTGGGGCTGGGGGCCTATCTCGGCCGGATGCTGGGGCTGCGCCAGGAACGGTCAGCCTTGGCGGAAGTGCCGCTGGCGCAGGCCGCGCCCGGATCGGCTGATCCGGCGCAGGCGGGGGACCTGGCCCGGCAACTGAGGAACCAACCGGCCGCCTGGCGCGAGAGCTTTGTGGGGCGGAGGCTGGCAGGCGCACTGGATTTCGTGCACCGGCGCAAGAGCGCGCAGGACCTGGACGACCAATTGCGGCAACTGGCAGACACCGACGCGATGGCGCTGGAGGGCAGCTACGCGCTGACGCGGTTCATCACCTGGGCGATCCCCATTTTAGGATTTTTGGGAACCGTATTGGGTATCACCGGCGCAATCGCGGGTGTGACACCCGAGGTGCTGGAGGAATCGCTGAGCAGCGTGACCGACGGCCTGGCGCTGGCGTTTGACTCGACGGCCCTGGCGCTGGCGCTGACCATGGTGCTGATGTTCGTGGCCTCGAACCTGGAGCGGTCGGAGGCGCGGCTGCTTTCGGCCATCGACTCGCAGGTGGAGGACACGCTGGCCCACCGGTTCACGCGCCACGGGGCCGATCCGGCCGGGAAGCTGGTGGAAGGCATCGACGCGGTGGTGCGGAAGCTTACGGAAAGCGCCCAGAAGCAGGCCGACCAGCAGGCGGCCGCCTGGGGCCAGGTGGTGGAACGGTCGGGCGGGGCGCTGCTGAGCCTGGGGCAGAACATCGCCGAGGGAATGGGCAAGGGACTGGAGAGGGCGCTGGCCGGCCATCTGGAGGCCTTCACCCGCCGGGTGGAGGCGCTGGAACAGCAGGCGGCCATCCACCGCGAGGAATGGCGCCAGGCCCTGGGAGCGATGGCGGGCCAACTGGCCGCCACGGCCACGACACAGCAGGCCACCCTGACGGGTATCGAGCAACGGTTGGGTGAGAGGCTGGCGGCGCCGATGGAGGCGCTGGAGGGCGTGACGCGGGAGGCCCGCACGCTGCGTGACCTGCAGAAGCAGGCGACGGATAGCCTGCACGCGGTGGCGGGTTCGGCGGCGCTGGAGGAAACCCTGCACACGCTGACCGCCGCGGCGCATCTGCTGGCGGGGCAGGCGGCACGGGGCCGGTCGATCCCGCTGGCGCCCCGCACGGGTGCCGAAGAGGCGGGCAAGGCCGCCTAGGCATGGCATTGGATCATTCCCCGGCACCGAACGGGCGGGGATCATTTTTCATGGAGGATCGCTGACAGGGCCGCATGCGACGCAGCAGGGCGAAATTGACTGTCTCCACCTTTCCGTTCCTCGCGGTGCTGCTGTGCGCCATGGGGTCGCTGATCATGCTTTTGATGGTGTTTGACCAGCGGGCGAAGCGGGCGGCGCGGCAGCGCAACCTGCAGCAGGCGGTGGAGGTGGCCCGGCAGGAGGAGGAGCGCTGGAAGAAGGCGCAGGCCCTGGTTGCGGAGGAGAACGCCAAGTCCGAGGCGGAACGGCAGGAGCAACTCCGCAAGATGCGCCTCGAGGCGGAGCAGCGGCTGCAGGAACTGGGCAGCCAGGCGGAGCAGGTGACCACCCAGGGCCGCGACGCCGGGCGGCAGCAGACTGATGAGACCGAGAAGATCCGGAAATTGCGGGAAGCCACCCTCGCAGCCGCCAAGGACCGGGAGCGGACCGTCGAGGAGATGAGGGCGCTGCGGGCCGGCCTGGATCAGGCGCAACGGGAGCGCCTGGACCGGGAAAAACAGCGGGCGGAGCGCAAGCTGGCCACTGAAAAGGCCCGCCAGGCGGTGGAAGCGGAGCGGAAGGCGGAGGCGGAGCGACTGGACCGGCTTTCCGCGGAGTTGGTGGGTCTGGAAAAGGTGTTGAAGCAGGCCGAGGAAAAGAAAGAGAAGAGCGCGCAGACCTTCAGCATTGTGCCCTACAAGGGCAAGCGGGGCGAGGACAAGCGCCCGATCTATGTGGAGTGCACCTGGAACAAGCTGATCTTCCACCCCGACCGGTTCGCGGTCGATCCGGCGGATCCCCGCATGGGGCTGATGGTCCAGATCGAGGACCGGGCGCGGGCGCAGAACCAGCGCTATGTGGCGGTGGGGCTTCCCCCGCATCCGCGGCCGTTTTTGATGCTGCTGGTGCGGCCGGACGGGATTGGCACCTACTACCAGTTCCAGGTGGCGATGAAGGGCCAGGCGGTGGATTTCGGGTACGAGTTGATCGACCAGGACTGGGAGCTGGATTTCCCCCAGGAGGGGCCTGAAACCCTGCCGCCTGACAGAAGCCAACTGGCCAAAAACAATCCAGCCCCGGCATCGGCCGGGATCGGCGGATTTGGCGCCGGTCTGCCTGGTCCGATTCGAGGCGGGTCGGCAGGCCAGGGTATTCCGTTAGGCGAGCGCGGATTGCAACCCGGGGGCACGCTGGCACCGGGATTGGGTGGGGGAGTGGCTGCTGCCTTGCCGGGTGGAGTGCCCGGCCTGTTGCCCGGGGGTTTGGGATCTTCCGGTACCGGGGATGGAACCGGCGGGGCGCGCGGTTTTCGGTCAGGGATCGGATCGGATGGACTGAACTCGAGCGGCCAGGGACTGGGCGGGATAGCCAACGGGCCGCCGGCGTTTCCGGGAACGGGGAGTGGATACGGCTCACGAGGAATTGGGGCGGGATCCGACGGTCCTGGCGGCGGAGTGAGCGGTTTGGCTGGCAGGGGTGGAGCCGGTGCCAACGGCATGGGGACGGGGTCATCTGGATTGGGTGGAGGTAGTAGTGGTTCGGGGGCGACATCGGGAACCGGTGGGCCCGGAGGTTTGGGAGGGAATGGCGCTCGCATTGGTGCCGGCGGTTTGGTGGCATCGGGCCGGGGGCAAGGGATACCGGGTGCAACTGGCAATGGTGTTGATGGTGGTTTGCCCGGGCTGGGAACAGGCAATGGGGCCGGGATGGGGGCGGGCGCCGGGGCAGGCGTTCCCGGGCTGCCAGGTACTGGCACCGGCGGGGCGAATCCGGATGGATCGATCCCCGGAGTGATGACCACGCCCCAACGGATTCCGGGGCCAACCGCCCCGGCGTTGGGGGCTACGGGATTGACCGCGCCGGGGAGCTTTGGGGGGTTGCCCGGTGCGCTGCCAGGGATAGGTGATGGTGGTCCGGGTGGGATGCCTGGAAGCACGGGCGCGAATGGACCCGGAGGTGCAGGTGGATTGCCGGGTGGGCCCGGTGGGCTGCCAGGCGGGAATTTTGGCGCAGGGGTTGGTGGAGTGCCCGGGCCGGGGGGAATTGGTGGAGCTTCCGGTGCAGCCAGCGCGCCCGGCGGGAACGGAGCCAGCGGCGGGGCGGGTGAGGGGTCTGGTGGGAGCGCTGGAACAGGGATGGGGAGCGAGGGTGGAGTTGCCGGCGCCGAGGGCGCGGGAGCCCGGTCTGGACCCAATGGAGGGGGAGCCGCAGGGAATGGTGCCGCAGGGGCCCCCGGCACCTTGCCGCCGATGGATGGGCCACCGCCGGCGCCCGGTGTGAATCTTGGGTCGAGCGGCGGGACAAGCGGCAGTTCCGGAGGGGGAATATCTGTCAACCTGAATCCGCAGGAGAAACAGGATGAATCGGTTCCCGCAAAACTACCCAGGCCCTCGGGGGCGAGTGGGGATGGTTTCGCCACGGATGACCCGGCGCTGGAGGCGTTGAACCGCCTGAATGTGCCTCTTCCGCCCGTGGCGGAGGAAAAGCCCAAGGCCCCGCGGCCCTTGAAGATGGCCAGGCTGACGGGCGGGCGGGAGCTGACCCAGTATGTGGAGTGCACCGCCGACGGGGTGATTTTGCACCCGGGTGGGAAGAAGTTCACCCGGCAGATGGTGAGCCAGCCGGAGGAAGGCAACCCGTTGCTTCAGGAACTGAAGGAGCGGGTGGAACGCCGGCGGACGCTGGACCGGGCGGCGGGGACCACCTCGTTCATCCAGGTGCGGTTCCTGGTCTGGCCGGATGGGATGCGGGCATACCACAGCCTGTATCCGATCGTGGCCACCTGGCCGGTGCACAGCCGTCAGCAGACGGTGAACAACGCCAAGGATTTGCGGGAAGCGCTTTCGAGCCAGTGAGGATTCGTGCCAGAGGGGGAGGGAGCCGGGTAAACCATGTACAGGCGGCGCAGGAAACCACCGCAGGCGGAACAGTTCAGCTTCGACTCCTTCTTGGATGTCGTGGCGAACGTGGTGGGCATCATTTTGCGGTTGATCCTGGTTGCCTGGGCGGGGGCGCGCAGCTACAAGGGTGACAAGATAGAACTGCCGTTCGCGCCGCCCACCGAGCAAGTGCAGACCATGGCGCAGAAGGCCCCACCTCCGGAGAATCCGCTGGCAGGGCGGATCCGCGAGGAGGAGGGGAAGCTGGCGCAGGCCAAGTCGATGCTGACGCGGCGACTGGAGGAACTGGCCGGGACGCGTCTGGAGCGAAGCCGCCTGGAGGGGGAGAACGCGCGGGCCCGGGCGGAGCTTGAGAAGCTGGAAAGCGAGAAGCGGGCACTGGTGTCAGTGAGATCGCCCGAGCCGGCGGTAGAAGCCGAGGAGGCGATGCCTGAGCCGCACAAGCCGTCGAAGAAGCTGGAGGACTTGACGGAACGGATTGGCAAGGCGCGGGAACAGATCGAGTACCTGGGGAAGAACACCAAGCCGGGCCAGGTGCACCGGTGGCGAACGCCAATCAGCCAGACGGTGCAGAGCGAGGAGATCATATTCGAAATACGGGAGAACCGGATCGCGGCGATCGACATCGGTTCGATGCTGGACGAGGTGCAGGAGTCTTTGCGGAAGGCGGGGGAGGTGCTGCAGAACCAGTGGGTGATGGAGGGAACCACCTCGCCGATTGGCGCGTTCCGGCTGAAATACACCATCGAGCGGGAGCGTCCGCCGGGCCTATTGGGCGAGGTTGGCAAACCGGACGACCGGGCGAGTTTCCGCTATGGTTTGACGGGTTGGGAGGTGCTGCCGCTGGATCCGAAGCGGGGCGAGCCTTTGGAGCAGGCGATGAAGGAGGGGAGCGCCTTCCGCCGGATTGTGGACAATCTGGATGCCAAGGAGAGCGCGGTGACCTTCTGCATTTACCCGGATAGTTTCGCCGCCTACCGGCAGGTGCGGGACATGCTGCACGAGCGGGACATGGTGGTGGCGGGCCGGCCGCTGCCGTTTGAGGCGCCGATCGCGATGTCGACGAAGAAGGGGACGGTGTCGCGCGGGCAATAGGGGCGGCGAGAAAGGCTTTTTGGCTTGGCCCGTGACAGTGTCACGGGCCTTTGTTTTTTGGCTGGGACGGGAAACTAGTCTTGAATGCGTAATTAAGATTAGATGTGGGAACGGTATTTTCATGGAGGGCTCATGATGCGCAGGAAAATGGCTTCTTTGTTAATGGCGGGAACCTTGGGGGCTTGTAGCGGGTACGGCCAGGTTGCTGAGAAAAATAGCACGCAAAAGGCCGAGGAGCCCAAAACGGTGATTGGACCTGCACTTCCGAAGGGCGACCCGGCCCAAGAGGCGGATAAAACCGGCCCAGGTGGGGAAGGCAAGCCGGTGGCTGGATTGCCAGGTGCCAAATCGGGATTTGACCCGGGCAGCAAACGAATCACTTTGGCAGCGGATTTTGCGGGAGTATTGCCTGAAAACCTGGGGGATTACCTGATCGAGATCAAAGACCTGAATATTGGCAAGTTGCTGGGAATCGTGAAAGCCAGGCCGGTGGTTCTGAAGGAAGATGTGGGCTCTTTGCGGATAGGACACCTTTTGATGGATGGAAGCGCGTTTCACAGCCTGATCGATTCATTACCGGATGTGGTGGAAGGGGTTGAGATCAAGAGGGTGAACGGGCCCATGGGCCCTGTGACCATTATTGGCCGAGCCAAATCGGCGAGGAATAATGGATCAGGCGCAGGCTACGCGCCTGGGGGAATGATGGGTGGAGACATGGCTGCGCAGTTGTTTAAACCGCCGGCTCAGGAAAACCTAGTGATTCCAGTCAATTTAGGCACCTACTTGGGTACCGCCACGGGGGATATGAAGGAACGCAAAATAAAAGATCTGAGAGAATCGATCGAGATGGCATTCAGCATGAAAGCCAAAGGCGACGGCAAGAAGGCCGGGAAGGTGGAAATCTTGTTTCATGGGGCCACCGAACTGGGACTTTTTTGTGGCACTCCGGCGGATTTGACTTTCGCGATGATGACGCTTCAGGCGTTGGGTATCAAAACTCCAGCGGTCCCTAATCTGACGAGTATTCCGGGTTCCGGACAGCCTGGTGTCGCCAATTTTGTGGTGCCTTTCCGGGCTAATCCAACTACGGCTGATCCTGTTTATTCGGAATCTTCCTTACTGCCCACGCCACCTCCGCGGATTCCAATTACCCCTCTTACCATGCCCAAGAGTGCCCAGGGGTTTCCATTGAATGATCCGGAAAAGAGAATTGTGGAACTTGAAGGTATTATTAATGGCCTGAAGGCTGAATTGGAGGCTGTGCGGAAAGGAGCCGGGAAATAAGGTTGCAGGTGCCCTTGGCAGCACCAGGTCCTATCGGGCGGTGGCATGGAAGTTGACGCTCTGACAGGGGGCATGGCCGCGGGCCGGGAGGAGGCGTTCGGCCTTTTTCTGGCCCGTTACGGTTGGAGGTTGTTGCGACAGGCGATCGGGCACACGCGTGGCGACCTGCATGTGGCGGAGGATCTGGTGCAGGACGCCTTGGTGCGGATGGTGCGCAAGACCAAGATTTGCCAGACTGAGACAGAGTTGTTGAACTGGATATCGGTTGTTGTGCGCAGCGTGGCGGTGGACCAGGCGCGGAAGTTGGCGAGCCAGGCCCGGCGGATCGCGGAGGCACCGGCTAGCCCGATTGAATATGAGGAGCGCCAGCCGGATGACTGGCTGGAAACAGGGATTGGGAGGTTGGGTGAGGACGAGCGCCAACTGATTCACCTGCGGTACCAGCAAGGGTGGACCATTGCTGAGATTGCGGTGCAATTGGGGATTAGCCCGGAGGCGACGGAATCGAGGTTGGTGCGGACACGGAACCGCTTGCGGGATATTTTGCGGGGGTTGGACACGCCATGAACCAGCGCCTGAGAACACTATGGGAAGACCTGTTTGCCGATGACGCCCGCGGGCGGTCGATGCGGACGGTTGCCACCGCCTTGCGAGCACAGAGACGCAAGCGCATGGTGGGGCAATTGGTGGTGTGCGCCGTGATGATTGGTTGTCTTGTGGCGGGGTGGAGGTTTTGGCGGGGGCCTGAGGCAGCCGTGCCTGGTGTGGAATTAGCCCAAGAGGCAGGCGAAACAAAACCTGAGTTGGCCCAACAACCCGATGAACCCATTGTGGCTGTGAAGTACCTGAGTGATTCGGAGATGCTGCAGCAACTGAAGGGGTATCCGGTGGCGCTGGTTGGCCAGCCGGGAAGCCGCCGGCTGGTTTATTTGGGCGACTCTCCCGAGGAGCGGGCCGTGTTCACCCAGGCGGTTTCCGTGCCGGTTCCGAGGCAGTGTCCGCTGGCGGCCCGGGTGGATTTTGCTTTGCTGGATTGCGCGGCCTGCCACGGACAGTAGGGCGAAAGCTGACATCTCAAATCGCCGCGTGGATGTCGAGACGGTTGGCGATGCCGAGGAGTTTTTCGGTGGGTTTACCGTTTTGGGTGATGAGCAAGGTTTCGAGGGGCGGGTGGTGATCGATCATCTCGCCCATTTTCATTAGCGGGGTGTTGCGCGGGATGAAGCGGTGGTTCTCGGGGTGTTCCTCACTTTGCAGCAGCACACCCACCGGTACGGAGCGGAGGCCGGCGCAATCAGAACCGTGGTTGAGGCCGACCGAGGCGAGCCACTTGAGGATGCCGCGGCGGGTGAGCACGCCTTCGAAGGTGTCACCGGCGTAGGCGGGGAACTGGCTGATGCCTGTTTGGTTGATGCGGTTGAGGACCTGCTCGAGGGTGTCGGTGGTCTGCAGGGTTTCCACCTGACGCTGGAACAGCGGGATGGCCAGCTTGACCTCGCCCAGGTCGTTCAGGATGGACTCGATGCGGAAGACGGTGCGGGGGGTGGGGATGGCGAAATCGTGCTCCCGGTCGATGCGGTTGTGGATGAGCGTGTTGCGCAGGTCAGCGAAGCGGCGCAGGTCGCGGTAGACGGCGTTCTTGGCCTGGCGGCCGGGCCATTCCATCTCGAGCAACTGGACGAAGGAGACGCGGTTGTCCTCGCCGTGGCGGGAGCGGAGCAACTGCTCGACGGAATTGAAGGCGGCCTCGAACCGGCCGACCAACTCGGCGAACCCGATCTCATCGTCGCCAGAGCGCACGCACTCGTCCATCAGTCTGCACCCTTGTCCTTGGCTTGATTGTCTGGCTTTGGCTGTTTGTCTTTGGGGGGCTGGAAGCCCCAGGGGCAATTGCGGCAGCCACTTTCGCAGCAATAGCCCCGATTGCGCAGGTAATAGGCGGTGAAGACGAACTTGCCGTTCTCCACCGTGTAGTCACGCCCCTCGATGAAGTCCTGACTGCAGGCCATGGGTGTCAGGTCCCCTGTGGCGCGAGGTGGCGGACGGCGTTTTCCAGGAGCTGCAGCATGTGCCTGTTCTTGAATATGGGGAAGGTCTCGTGGCCGGGCCGCAGGTAGAGGACTTTGCCCTTGCCGATGTTCCAGAGGCAGCCGGAACGGAACCATTCGCCGGTGGCCCAGCGTTCCTCGAGGATAACCTCGTCGGGCTCGGGGACATGGAAGGATTCGCAGTACATCTCGGTTTGCGGCAGTTCGAAGGTGGCGGGCAAGCCGCGGGTGATGGGGTGGTCTGGTTTCAACACCCGGATCTGGCTGGGTTTGCCATCGTTGCGGTAAGCGGGGAAGCAGCACCAGGGCAGGTGGACCCTTGCTTTCAGCGAGCCATCGGGGAACTTGCGGATCTCGGTGTAGGGGGTGGGGCGATCCTCGAACTTGGGGGTGGTGTAGCGTTTGGGAGGATCTACATAGGTGATTTCGACCGGGGTGCCGGAGTTTCTCAAGGCGGTTTGTGCGTCTGAACGGGTGCGCTCGTACATTGCCTCGACAAAGGGTGTGGCCCAGTGGGCCGAGTGGAGCGCGATGAGCGACAGGGTTCCTTCCTTGATGCGCTGGAGGATTGGTTTGGCCATTTGCGGGGTGATCTCGGCCTGGCGGACATGGCCCCACCAGATGAGCAGATCGCAGGCGCGGAGGTAGGCCGGCGAGGTGCCGCGCTCATCGTCCTCGATCGAGACGGAGGTCACCTCGATGCCGGGCCGGGTCTTCAGGTGTTTGGCGACCTCGTTGCCCAGGAAATTGTCGTAGGCCTGTTTTTGTTGGGGTTGGCGTTCGTCCCACACCACCACGCGGATGGGGCGTGACGGTTGGCCGATGGCCAGGCCGGACATGCCGGTGGCGGTTGCAAGCGAGGTGGCGACAAAGTCGCGGCGGTGCGGGCGTGCGGGCATGGAGAGATACCTGGGAAAGAATCAGGGGTTTTGATCGGGGCCTTCCTGGTTGGGGATGCGGCCGATCATGGGGTATTGCTCACAGTCGGCCACGGTGCCGGTGATGGGGCGGCTGTCGTCGCTGACCCAGTAGAGGGCTGCGCGGGCGATGTCTTCGGGGGCCAGCAGCCGGCCGAAGGGGATGGCGGAGACGGGGAGCGTATCGGGCCAGTTGGCGGGCAAGCCGTCGGCCACCTTGACGGCGTATTCGTTTTGGGTGAGGGTCCAGCCGACATTGAGCTGATTGACCCGGACGCCTTGCTGGCCGAGGGAGTCGGCCAGGTTGCGGGTGAGGGTCATCAGGCCGCCTTTGCTGACGGAGTAGGCCAGCAGGTTGGCCTGGCCGCAATGGGCCAGCACGCTGCCGATGTTGAGCACCGAGCCCCGGGAATGCCTGAGGTGGGGAAAGGTTTCACGGATCAGCAGTAGCGGGGCGCGCAGGTTGACGGCGATGACGCGGTCGAAAAACGCCGGGTCGGTGTCGGCGAGGTGGGCGCGGGCGGTGCAGGCGGCGTTGTTGACCAGGGCATCGAGTTTGCCAAACGATCGCACCGCGGCCTGGACGAGACGGCCGGGCAACGCGGGATCTGCCAGGTCACCCGGGAGGAAGGTGGTGGCGGGGCCCAATTCGGCGGTAAGGCGGGTGCCCAGGTCGGCCTCGAGGCCGTGCAGGATCAACCTGGCCCCCTCGGAGACAAAGAGCCTGGCCATGGCCTCGCCGATACCGGTGGTGCTGCCTGTGATGAGGACCACCTTGTCGCGCAATCGCAAAGGAATCACCTCGCTGGAGTGAACAGGATTTCTTAGGGTTTTTGGCCGGCGCCGAAATCCCCCTTGGCCGGGGGGGTGCCGGGGGTGCCCTGGAGTGCCATGAAAATCAGCCATGCGGCCAAGCCGGCTCCAGCCAGCAGGCCGAGGACAAGGATGGCCACACCCCACGGGAAGCCGCTTGCGGGGAAGATGTGCGGAAGGGCGCGGTCAGCCCGGATCCAGTCGGGCATGCCGGATTGCCAGACCAGCGTGGATCGTTTGATCTGGCGGGCCCGGGCCAGCGTGGCCAAGTCGCGGACGGGCAAGGGGCCCTTGCGCTGGCGGGTGACCGGATCGACATAGGACCATTGATCGGAGGCGCTTGAGGATTCGCCTCGGGGCGGCGGACTCTGGCTGGCTTTGGAGGGATTGCCTGAGGGGACCGGAGGAGGCACCGGGCCGAACAGGGCTGGCATGAGGTCGCCCGCGGAAACCCAGACCTGGCGGTCTGAGGAGAGCTGGTCCTCGGCCATCAGGTGACCGGTGGCGCGCATGCGCTCGAGGTGATCGACCCCGTGGGGGCCGGTGATCCTGCCGCGTGTCCTGAGGAAATACATCGGTTCCCTTTCAGCCGGCGGCGCGGCGGAGCAGCCAGACCAGGAAGCCGACCAGAACCGTGGCGCCCACTCCCAGCACCACGGAGACGATGACCATCTCGCGGCGGCGGCGGCGTTCATCGATCCGGTCGACCTGGATCTGGAAGCGCTGTTCCACCTCGCGGGGCACCTTCCGGCCGAAGGCCTCGAGGCGGTAGTAGAGGTCCCACAGCTCGGCCTCGTCGGCCTGGCGGGCGATGGCGGATTGCAACTCGTCGAGCGCGTTGACATAGCCGAGTTCCTCCTCGGTGTCGGCCAGCTCGCGGTCGGCCCAGGCCAGCACGCGCAGCCCGGCGTGGGCGCGCGGATCGCCTGGGGCCAGGCCCATGTCGGCGGAGAGCCGGTCCCACTCGGGCCGGAGGCGCATCACCTCGGCCAGATCCTTGCGGGCGCGGGCGTCGGCCAGCTTGCGGGAAAGGCGGGACAGCTCGTTCTGCAGGTGGGCGAAGCGGACGCGGCCATAGAGCCCGTCCACCTCGCGGCGGAGCGCCTCGCCCGGGGTCTCGACCCAGGGGGTGCCGGCCAGGATGCCGTGGATCTCGGCCAGTTCGGTGGCGCTGGCACTGCGGCGGGCACGCTCCAGCAGGTGGCGCTGCTCGTCGCGCTCGAGATCGCGGACATTCTCCTGCAGGACCAGGCTGGAGGGATCGAGGCCCATGAGCCGGCGGGCCTGGACCAGGCGCGAGGCCGGGGCCTGGTTTTGCAGGACCATGCGGCGGAAGGCGCGCTTCTCCTCGTTGAGGGCCTGCTCGCGGTCGTACGCATCGTTGATGCCGCGGACGATGGTTTGGACATCCTGGCCCGGGCGGGGCATGGGAGCGCCGAGGCGCTCGACCACCTGGGACCACTGTTCGCGTTCGGGGAAGAACAGGACACCCAGCCAGGTGAGCAGGGGCGGGTCGAGTTCGGCCAGGTAGACGGCCTCGGAGCCGCGGCCCTGGGCCAGGTACTCGCCGCAGCGGGTGAGGCGGTCGCTGGCGTGGCGCATCCAGGCAGCGTACTCGTCGGCGAGCCGGCGGACCTGCACCTTCTCCACCTCGCCGGCGATGGCGAGCATGCGCTGGATGTCGGCGACGACGCGTCGTGGGTCTCGTTCCTCGGACATTGGCCTTCCCCAGGGGACACTGCAGTTTAACGCGCCCCGGTCCTGTGTTTTCGGATCATTTCACGCAATTGGGCGACGGGTACCGCGAAGCCGACGGCCTCGACCATGGCGCCCTTGGCCACGGCGACGCCGATGACCTTGCCGGTCATGTCGAAGACGGGTCCGCCCGAGTTGCCGGGATTGATGGCCACGCCGAGCTCGAGCACCTCGCCAAAGGGGGGCAGGTCCTTGGTGGTGGAGTAGGTGCCCTTGCGGACGGCGTTCTCGATGACATCGGCGTTGCCGAGGCCGGGGCTGCCGATGACGATGATGTCTTGCCCTTTCTTGAGGCTTTTTTCGTCACCCAGTTCGAGGGCCTGGGGGCCTGGGGCCTCACGCAGCCGGACGAGGGCGAGATCGCGGATATCGTCGGAGCGGACCACGAGGCCTTTGAATTCCTTGTCCTTCAGGCCGGGGGCGGAGGGGAAGCGGACGGAGACCTGGTCACCTATATTGCCGGCGACATGCTGGTTGGTGGCGAGGAGGTTGGTGTCGATCAGGAAGCCGGAGCCGCTGCCCTTGGCATTTTTGAGCACGGCGACGGAAGGCTCACACTTGCGGACGATATCCTCCACCTTCAGCTCGGGCTTGGCCTCGGGTTTGGCTTCGACCGGGGCCGGCATGGGGGCCGGGGGATTGTCGGCCGGCTTGGCATTGTTGTCCGGGGCATCAGCGGGTTGTTCGCCGCCCGCCTTTGCCGGTGGGGGTTGATCGGGGGCCTTGGGTGCAGCGGCATCGGCCGGTTTGTCGCCGGCCGGATTGTCGGCACCCCATGGGGAATCCTCCGCGGGAGCTTTGGCGACCATGGTGGCCTGATTAGGAGCGCGCTTGAAGAGGTCGGGCCGGGCGATGAGGAGGGTGGCGCCCACCAGCACCGCGGCGAAGGCCATGGCGGCCAGGGTAACCACCACGGCGACAGGGAGCCAGCGTTCCGGCGGGATGGGGGGCGGGCCTTCCGAGGGAAGGGATGAAGGGGGTGACGCTGCAGTTTTTTCCAGCGTGGGGAGCGCGTGGGGCTCTGGAGTGGTTTGGCCGGAAGTTGGCAGCAGGGTCAGGTCACGCCAGTTGACCCGATCAGCCGACCAGTGGGTACCGGGGCGCAATTCGCCGCGGGTGATTTTGGCGCGTACCACCTCGAGGGAAACCGGGCCGACCACCTTGCCGCGGACATTGAGCCAGACCAACCCGTTGTTCGACATGGTAGCTCCTCGGGATCAGGGGTTGGCTGGCTGTTTTTGACCGGCGGCGCGGATGCGGGCCAGAGCGTCTGGAAGGTCGGCCGGGGCGGGCGGGTTCTCGCACAGCGCGTCGAGGCCGGGGAACAATTGGCGGACGGCGGGATCGCGGGTGGCATCGACCACCCGGGACAAGGCCTGGGTGCCCTGGGCCATTTTTTTGCGCTGCGCGTCGATGTCGTCCTGGCGGGCCTTGAGCACCGAGTCCCAGGCGGATCGAACCGATTTTTCCACCGCCTGGCGCCTTAGGTAGCGGGTGGCTGGATCAGGCTTCAGGTCTTCCACGCGTTCCACGGGGGAGATGGAGGCTTGCTCCCTTTGGGCCGCCGCGATGAGGGGTTCGGATTGGTCGGAACGGATCCATTCCATGCCAGCGGCACGCTTGGCCTTGAGTGTGTCGAGCGTGGGGGGCGGATCGATGGGCTTGAGGCGGAGGATGGTTTCGGGAGGGATGCGCTGGCGGGCCAGGTGCTGGGCCTGCACGACGCCTTCGATGGCGATGTAGGGCCTGGTGGTGGTTTTCCAGAGTGCTGGATCGGCGGCGTTTTCGATCTGTGCTGGCTCGATAGCGTCGCCCTCCATGGCGGAGTATTCCGCCATGATTTTTTCGTGGCGGGCGCGGTTGGCATCGTGCCCGGCCAACAGGTAGGCGGCGCCGCCCACCACCGGAACCGCGACGGGGACAAAGCCTTGCGCGAGGCCGACGGTGATGGCCACCCATTTGTCCCACTGCCGGATGAAGAAACCGGGGCGTATTTCGGGCGCTGGAATGTTGATGGCGGCCGGAACCGGCTCGGTGGGAGGGATCGGGTTTTCCAGACTGCGGGGTAGTGGTTGGGGCGCTGGGTCGGGGATGCCCAGGTGCTGGCGCAGGGGGTGCCAGGTGGAGCCCATGTCCACGGAGGCGGGCATCTCCTCGTGGAAACGGCCGGAGGAGAGGCCCTGGTCAACCTCGGCGCGGGAAACGGGGCCCACCACGCCATCGGCCCTGCGGATATGAAAACGGAGTTCACGGACCCATTGTGGGTTGAAATCGGTCATGGTATCGCCTCCCCGCGATTGGGAGGAGGAACCGGGTCCCCGGGCAGGGGAGATCCGGCATCCAGCCAGCGGACCAGCCAGCGCGCCCTGGGTTCACACGAGAAGAGCAGGTCCACCAGTTCGACCCGTTTTTTTTGCGGCAAATCGCTGGCACGGACGGTGGTGAGCAGTTTGGTGTCGCCATCGACGGACCGGGCGAACTCGGCCACCTGGCGGAAGGCGGGGTCGTCCTTGAACCGTGAAACCAGGGCGCGGTCGCCGGCGCGGTGGGCGCCCTCGATTGCCGCCAGAAGCTCGGCGCGGTTTTTGATCTGATTTTCCAGGCTGGCATCCTCCGCCCCGCCCAGTTTGCGCAGGGTGGCGGTGGCCTTGGCGGCTTTCTCAAGGGCGGCCTTGCGGCTTTGCAGTTCGGCCCGGGCCAAGTTTACGACGGCATCCAGATCGCCCGTGCCGTCGTAAACCGCCTGGAGCGCCTTGGCGAAACCGGGCAGCAGGTTTTGGAAAGGCTTTTCCTTCAGAAGCAGGCCCAGCGTCTGCTCACGCTGGCGGGCGGTGCCTTCCAGATTTTTCAGGTCTTCCAATTGCTTTTTCAGGGCGGTGGACTGGTCGCCGGCTTCGGCCGCCTCGCGGGCCTTGGCGGGCAGGTCGGCCGCAATCACGGCCGGGACCAGCGTGAAACGGGCGGGTGGGGATAGGGCCGGGTTGGCCCAGGCCTTGGCCTCGGCGGGACCGATTTGATCTTTTTTGGGTTGGAGGCTCTCCAAATATTGGATGAGGCCATCCATGCGGATGAGTTGCTGCTGTTGTTTGGCCAGCGTGATGTCGGCCTCGGCCTGGATGACGAGGCGCAGTTTGTCTCGTGGCACGCCGCGGTCAAGTTGGTCCTTGACCGCCAGGGCATCGTCACGGTGGACCAGGGTTTTGCCGGAGGCCTTGGCTTTTTCGGCATCGATGCCGGCTCCCCGGTCGGCGAGTTGCAGCTTGCCGATGAGGCTGGCGACGGCTTTTTTGGCCTCAATCTCATCCCGGCCCCACTGGTGGCGCTGGTCGGATTGGTGGCGGGCCAGCCAGATCAAGCCGCCCGTGCCCAGCGTCAATCCGGCGAGCGCACCCATGAAACGACCGGGCCATCGGCTGGGCAGCCGGCGGCGCGGTCGGGTGGGTGCGGGAACGGCCGCTGACATGGTCTGGTCAGTCCTTCCGGTTTTCTTTCAGCCAGTTGTCCAGATTGTGCTCGCCCAGTTCGCCGAGGCGCTTGTAGGTTTTTCGCGTGAGCTGGACCAGCTTTTCGCGGTCCTCGGGTGGAATGTTGGGGATTTTGGGGATGGCCTTGTCGAGGACTTGCAGGTGCTCACGGGCCAGGCGGATGTCATCGTGCAGCAGCCAGACGGCCTGGGGCGGGGCGATCTCGTCCACGAATAATTCCAGCGCCCGGTCGAAGCGGGTGTCCAACTGGCCGAGGGAGGTGATCAGCTTGTCGCGCTGGGGTTTGTCTGCCAACGCCTGGGCCAGAGCCTGCTGGCGGCCCTCGTCATCGCGCAGGATTTGTGTGACATCCTTCAAGAGATTGAACGGGGTGGCGACCTTGGGTTCCATCTTCCTGCCCTTGGCCCCGGTGAATGCGCGGATGGAGGCGAACATCTTGCGCACCTGCCCGATGTTGACCCAAACGGAATCGGCCAGGTTTTTGCCGAGCAGGGATTTCCAGACCAGGTCGCCGTTGAGGCGTTCCCCCTGGGCGGTGGAGCGTTCGTTATTGAGCCAGATCCGCCATTCCCCGGGTGTGGCGAAGACGGGGACCGGGTCGTTGGCGGGGCTTTTTTCCAGGGCAGCCATGGTTTCGCCCAGGGTTTTACGTCCCTTGGCCAGTGCCTTGGAGAGGGCTGGAATGTCCTTGGAGTCGAGCAGGACCAATTTGGGAGGGGATTTGGGATCGGTGAGGGCCTGGTCGATGAGACCCGGCTTTTTGGCGACATCGGCGGCGGCGGCGAGGCTGGCCTGAAGGGATTCGTTCAAGGAGACCGGTTGGCCCTTGGCCAGGCCGATGACCTCGGGCACAGACCCGATTTCTTTGGCCTGAGGGGGCAGTTTCCCGAGGCGGGAGACCAGTTTGGATTCGGTGATTTTGCGGATGTCGGCCTCGTTGAGGTTGGCCTTGGTTTTGAGGGTTTGGGTGAGATCGCCCAGGGTGGTGTCCCAGTCCTTCAATGTGTTGAGGATGCGGGCCTGCTCGAAGGCCTGGTCGGCCTCGTTGCGGGCGGCCTGGAGGTCTTTCTCGTGATCGGCTTTCTGTTTGTCGAGTTTTGCCTGGCAATCCTTGTTGGCCTGGGCTTTTTCGCCGGCGGCCTGATCCTGCGCTTTTTTCAGATCGGCCAACTCTTTTGAGGATTCGGCCTGGGCGGCGGTGGCCAGGGCTGACACGGAATTGGCACGGGAAACGAGGAAAACCCCCGGCAGCAAACCGAGGAGCAGACCCCCGATGCCGGCACCGGCGATGGGGAGCCAAGTGCGGCCCGTGCGGGCGGGGATGGCTGGCTGGGCGGTGTCTTCCTCCTGGGGGCGGGGAGCCCGGACGGGTGCCCGCGTGACGGAGGAGGGGCGGTGGAGGGAGAATGTCTCGGGAGGTTTCTGGCCACGGGCCTGCCAGACGAGGGGGTGATCGTTGGGAGCTTGCGAGGGGGAGGTGAGATCGACCAGGCCTGGTTGGAGCCGGAACTGGGCGGCCACGGGTGCATCGACACGGGCCCACCACCATCCCGGGGAACGGGTGACGGAACTGGAGCGGGTGTTGAAGGCGACCTGCCAGCGGTCAGCCACCGGTAGCAGGCAAAGGGCCTCGATGATGAGGGGAAGGGGATCGAGGACCGACAGCGGGCAGAGAATCGGGATGGGGGAGGCGTGGTCGGCCGCCAGGTGGCCGGCCCAGCCGGGGTCGAAGCCCTGGCGTTTCCACCGGTCAGCCCGGGATTCTTTGGGAAGTGGAGCGGGGACCATCGGGGTGGGGAGCCAGCGGGCCTCGCCGGTCCAGCCGGTTTGCCAGGGGTGGTTTTTCAGGACGCTGGCGGGATCGACACGGGCATCGGTGGCGAAACTGAGGGCCACATGGTGGGCGATGTAGTTGCTGCGGCCGGTATGGTCCGCCGGGGCGGGTTGCTGACGGGACAGGACCAGCCAGGGGCCGCCGGAGGCATTGACCACCCGGGCACCCCAGGTGACACCGGGGGTGGTGTCTTCCAGGTTGCTGATGCCCTGCAGTGCCAGGCGGAGGCTTTCGGGCATGTCGCGCGTGGCGGCGGCCACCGCGTAGCCGGTGCCTCCGAAGAGCCCCTTGGGAATGCTGGTGTGAACCAGTTCGTGCATGGTGGACGACCTCCCGGATCGTGCGTGGGTTTACCTGAGGTCTTCCGGATTGAAGTCAAATTCGATGGGTTTTGTCTTGATGGGCCGGGGTGGTTCCGGAGCCGGCTGCTTCTCGGGACTGGCGGGAGCGTTTACCGGGGGTGGGACCAGCTTTTCGGCGGCTGGGCCCTTATCCCGGGGTTCCCTGCGCTCTGCTTTGGGGATCAGCTTGCTGACAAAACGGGCCAGACCGTAGAGGAAAGGCACGGTGACCCAGGCGGGGTGGATGTCGCGGGGGCGGATGAACTCGACCGGCATGCCGGGGTCGCCGCCGGTGGCGGAGGGGCGGAGGATGCCGGGGCGTGTTTCGGGGGTTTTGCCCAAGGCGCTGACCGGCAGGTAGCGCACCTCGTGGCCGATGGCCTCGGCGGTCTGCACCAGGTTGGGGCAAAGGCGCAGCAGCAGGGCGCGGAGTTGGTCGGAGGCGGATTCGATGCGTTCCATGTCGAGTCCGGCGACGGGTGCGCGTGAGCCCTGGCGCAAGGGTTCGGCCATGTCGACGCCGGGCAAAAGCTGGTGCCAGGCGTCCCACTTGGACACGAGGATGAGGAGTGGGGGCCAGGCGCTGCGGTCGCCGGAGCGCAACTGGTGCACGCGGCGGGCTGCCTCGGCCAGCACCTCGTACTGGCCGGTGACCTGTCGGGGGGGAGGCAGGGGGCCGCGCACCTGCTCCACCTCCTGCAGGAAGCGGCGGTCCTGGAGCGGGTCGAACACGAACAGGATGAAGCGGGCCTGGGCCAGGTGGGCGGTGACCTCCTCGGCGTGGGGGTCTTGCCGGGTGGGGAGGTAGGATTCGCCGGCGTTGTCGTAGACGCAGAGGATACGGTTGGCGCGCTGGGCGTGGGGATCTTCGGCCTGGGGGACATGGGCGGGGTGGCCGGCGCGGGTTTCCAGACGGTAGCTGAAGGGGCGCGGGCGATGCAGGACGAACCCGCCGTGGCGGACAGCGGCGAAGGTGCCCGCGGCGCCGGCGCCGAACTGGGTTTTGCGGATGAGTTCGGCGACATCGCGGGGGGTGTCGAGATCGCGCTGCTGGAAGAGGGCGCGCTCGTATTCGAGGATGAGGGCGTTGCGTTCTGGGTCGGCATCGAGCATGCCGAGCTTGAACCGTTCGCCGGTGACCGAGCGCAACTGGTGGATGGCGGACCCGAGGAAGTAGGATTTGCCGCTGGCGGGCGCACCCACCACCGAGACAAACAAGGAGCGCATCTCGAGAAAATAGCGGGGCAGGGCAAGGTGGCAGCGGGGGCAGGCGATTTCCGAGCAGGCCTGACCTCGGGCGTCGAGCGGGAAACCGCGGGCGTCGAACCTGGAAGGCAGGAAGCGTTCCTGGGCATCGGGGCCCAGGCGGACATCCCCCAGCAGGCCGGGGTGGCGGGAGACCCAAACGGCGTCCGCCGGGTCGAACTCGCCCCAGCAGGACGGGCAGACGACTTCCTCGACCAGCACCGACATGCCTGATTTTCCCTTCCGGGCCGGGCCCCGACGGTGTTTTTTCACAAAGTCAAACGGTGAAACGGCTTAAAAAACCGGCTGCACCGTGAAATGTCTTACAGAACAGGTTCAGATCCCGGGTTTTTCAGGGCGGGAGTCTGGCATCGTATTCTAGACTTGTGGCTAAATACCCGCAATGAGCCGGGGGTTCCCGGTTGTCGGACGGGTGGGGGTGCGTGATGAGCATTCTGGGGATTGATATTGGCGGCAGCGGGGTGAAGGCCGGCGTGGTGACGCCGGAAGGCGAAATCTTGTTCCATGCCAAGGTGGATTTGGCCAAGGGGCAGAGCAAGGAGACGGCGCCGATTCTGGAAGCGGCCACCCGGGCGGGCAGGGAAGCGCTGGAGGGGGCAGCCGGCAAAGGGGTGCGGGCGACCGCAGTGGGTATCGGCGTGCCCGGGGTGGTGGACGCGAAAAACGGTGTGGTGGTGGCATCTGCCAATTTGGAGGGGTTGCGTGGGGTTCCACTGGCCGGGATTTTGGGGGATGCTCTGGGATTGGGTGCCAGGCTGGCCAATGACGCCAACGCGGCGGCGCTAGGGGAGGCCCATTATGGTGGCCACGGAAAGCTGGACAGCCTGGTGCTGTTCACCCTGGGGACTGGAATTGGCGGGGGGATCATTTTGGATGGGAAGATCGTGACCGGGCACAACGGTTACGCGGGCGAGTTGGGACATATGCGGATTGAGATGAGCAACCCACGGCCGTGCGGTTGCAAGCGGTGGGGTTGCCTGGAAGCCTACGCGGGCAACCTCAGCATCGTGAAGCGAACCCACGAGGCTTTGGCGGAAGACTGGAAAAAAACGTCCTGCCTACATGTGCCAGCCCAGAACCCCGAGTTCAACGCGGCCCAGGTTTTTGAAGCTGCAAAACTGGGTGACCCGCTGTCCATCCGGCTGGTGAACGAAACCGCCCTGGCGCTTGCTGTTGGCGCGGTGAACATGATCCACGCGCTGAACCCGCAACTGGTGCTTTTCGCGGGCGGTATGACTTGCGCCGGGGATTGGTTCCTGGAACTGATCCGATCGCTGGCCAAGGATTTGCCGATTGAGGGCGTGGATATCCATGGACGGATCGGCTTCGCCAAGCTGGGGGAGAAGGCGGGGGTGGTGGGGGCGGCGGCGGTGGGGGCGGGGTAGGGACGGGTTGTAATCCGAATCCTTTACCTCGCAATCCGCAACCCGCCCCCCTTCACCGTGGAAGCGATCTCATCGGCGGTGACCCACGCGAAGTCGCCGGGGATGGAGTGTTTGATGGCGCTCATGGCGACGCCCCAGTCGAGGCCTTTCTGGTCATCGTTGTCGAGCAGGCCGTGGATGAGGCCGGCGGCGAAGGAGTCGCCGGCGCCGAGGCGGTCGACAATCTCCACCTTGTAGGAACGCGTACGCAGGACGCCAGTGGGTGTCCACAGGATGGCGGTCCAGTCGTTGAGCCAGACGAGGGGATTTTCGCGCAGCGTGATGGCGATCTTTTTCACGCCGAACTTGTCACAGACCTTGGCGGCGGCTTCCTCGTAGGTGCTGCCCTTGATGCCGAAGACCTTCTCGATGTCTTCCTCGGTGGTGATGAGCAGATCGCAGTATTCCATCAACTTGCCGAGGCAGGCCCCGGCCTCGGCGCCGGTCCACAGCTTGGCGCGATAGTTCAGGTCCATGCTGACCTTCAGGCCGTGCTTCTTGGCGGCCTGGCAGGATTCCAGCGTGGCGGCGGCGGCGTTGGCGGACAGGGCGGGCAGGATGCCGGTGAGGTGGAACCAACGGACGCCCGCGAAGGTCTTGTCCCAGGCGATCATGGCGGGCTGGATGGCGGCGATGGCGGAGTTCTTGCGGTCGTAGAGAACGCCGCTAGCGCGGGGTGCCGAGCCGAATTCGAGGAAATAGAGGCCCACGCGGTCTTCCGGCGTGAACAGCACATGGCTGGTATCGACCCCGCCCTCGCGGGCGTGGTTGGCGATGAGGCGGCCCAAAGGATTGTCGGTGAGGCGGCTGACCCAGGAGGTTTTGCGCCCCAACCGGGCCAGGCCGACGGCGGTGTTGAGTTCCGCGCCGCCCACCTTCAGGTCCAGGCTGCGGGCCTGCTCCAGGCGGTGGAACTGGGGAGGGGCCAGACGGACCATGGCCTCGCCAAAGGTGATGCAATCAAATGCCATGGTTGGATCTCCAGAAATATGGGTGGCGGGCACACGCCTTCAGGTGGATCGTTGGGTTTATTTAGGGAGGCGGGGGTGGCGGTTCCAGCCTTGGGCGGAATTGCCGACTCGCTGGAATCGGCATAACCGCTACAAAATACCAGACGGGACCGTGTGAAAGGTGGGTGTCTGATGGCCGGCGGTAAAAAAACCAACAAGGGAATGAAACTGGGGAAGACCAAACCCGGGGAATTTGACGCGCTGGTGGCCCTGGCTGCGGGAACCGGGATGTTCAAAAAGCTGGAAATCGAGGTCTTGGGTGAATTGCTGCGGGATTGGCATGCCACCCTGGCCACCGAGGGGCACCTCTGCCGCACGCTGCGCGAGGCGGATGGAACCCCGGTGGGTTTCGTTTACCACGCGCCTGCCGTGATGACCAAAGGCACCTGGCACCTGTACTGGCTGGTGGTGGACAAGAACGCCCAAGGGCGAGGGCTGGGGCGACGGATGGTGCGCCATGCCGAGGCGGATGCCCGCAAGCTGGGCGCCCATCATCTGTTGGCTGAAACTTCGGGAACAGCACGGTACGCCCCCACGCGCGCCTTTTATGACAAGGTCGGCTATTCGGTGGAAGCGCGGGTGCGGGACTTTTACGCGCCGGGTGATGACCAGGTGATTTACCGCAAAGACCTGCGGCGCTGACTTTCCTGAAAAACAGAAACCACGATAGCGCCCCGAGGCGGGATGCCGCTCCCAATCCGCATGGCCCTCCACACAGGAAGGCATGGCGCGGGCGGCAGGAGCTGGCTTATCGGGATAAATTGGGCTGACCTAATAAAGGGAGCGGCCGGGAAAAGGCAGTCAATCCGCAGAATCCTCCTAATTGGCGATCATTTTCTCACTTCGCCGCCAGAAGTTGCCGAATAACACGGTTAGCCAGGGCATTCCCGGCGCGGCTTCTCCGCCCGAACCCGCCAAGTGGGTCGGATTGAGTCGCCGCCAGGACAGTCCGGGCAACCAGCCAACACGGTTTGGTGGACGGCAGGAACGGAAGGATCCGTGAAAGCCGAAAACCCGAACCGTGCCCCGAGAGGGGAGGCCGGCATCGTTCTTCCAAGGGCGTTGTCGGATGGCTGGAAAAACGCTTTTGGGTCAGCTCCGCACAAGCGGACCCAGAAGGTGGCCCAGACGGCAGGCCGGGCCTGCCTGGAACCCCCTACGGAGTCCTCGTTTCATGAAGAAACCAGTCTTCACCACCGGACAGGTGGCCAAGATTTGCAAGGTGGCTCCCCGCACTGTGAGCAAGTGGTTCGATTCCGGCAAGCTTCGCGGCTACCGGATTCCGGGGAGTCAAGACCGCCGCATTCCCAGGGAGCACCTGATCCGCTTCCTGAAAGAGTACGGCATGCCTTTGGGAGAGCTCGAGGAAGAGAGCTGGCACAAGGTGCTGGTGATCGGAGCCGAGAAGCTGATGCTGGACCGCGTCCAGGAGCTGCTGCCTCCCGATGAGGAGTTCCGCTACGAGGTCGCCTCGAGCGGCTTCGAGGCCGGCATCCTCGCCGAGTCCTTCCATCCGGACACCATCATCATCGATCTGGCGCTGGGTCGCAGCGAAGGCCTGCAGATCTCCCGCAACCTGCGGAAGAATCCGGCCTACGAGCAGACCCTGATCATCGCGCTGGCCAGCGAGGATGAGCCCGATCCGGAAGGCCTTGGCCAGTACGGGTTCAACGAAGTGTTCAAGAAACCCTTCGACACAGCCCTGCTCGCCGAGCGCGTCCGGACCCATGTGGAAGAGAAGCGCGACATGTGATCCACGGGCGGCCGGAGGCAAACCCAACGGGTGACTTTCCGCACCAAGCCCCTGCAACGACCGGCCCCGGCGAGGATGGATTCCCGCCGGGGCCGGTCGATTTATTGGTCGGAAACTTGAAAAAGGCCCGGGGCCTTGGCGTATACGGGGTGGGGCGGGGAGATCCTGACCGGGACCGGCCTGGTTCCCCCCCCACTACAAGCCAAGGAGACTCGCGTTGAATACCAGCACCCGAAATCCGCACCTGGTCCTGCTGGGTGATTCCATTTTTGACAACGGGCCGTATGTGCCCACCGCCCATGACACCACCTCGAGCCACCTGGGTAGGACCCTGCCCAAGGGATGGCAGGTCAGCCTATTGGCGGTGGATGGCCACCTGACGCGGGATGTGGAGCGGCAATTGGCTGGATTGCCAGTGGATGCCACCCACATGCTAGTGAGCGCCGGGGGGAATGACGCCCTGCAGGTGGCGGCCCGTTGGGGCCTGCTTGAGAGTCAACGATTTGGCGCGGTGGCCCGGCAATTGGCTGGTTATCAGAAGCAGTTTCGGCGGGAATATCGTGAAATGCTGGGGAAGGTGCTGGAGCACCGGTTGCCCACCGCGGTGTGCACGGTGTACACGGCCGTGCCGGGTTTGCCCGAGGAGCAGGTGGCGGCGCTGAGCTATTACAACGATGTGATCGTGGAGGAGGCGGCCCGCCGGCGGGTGGCCGTGGTGGACCTGAGGCTGGTCTGCGAGGCCGAGGAGGATTATTCACACCGGTCACCGATCGAACCTTCGGTGGTGGGTGGCAAAAAGATCGCCTTGGCGCTGGCGGCGTTGGTGAAGTGCTGGCCTGAGGAGGGGCTTGGGGGGAGCCTGGTGGTGGGAAATCTGGAGCAATGCGAAGGATGATGGGGGTGATATACTAAAGCTCCAGCTTTATGAAATCATCGGGTCCGGCCATGGAAAAGCTACTCCAGCGGATAACCCATCATCCTGACCAATGCGGTGGTAGGCCGTGTGTGAGGGGAATGCGTATCCGGGTCAGTGATGTGCTGGATCTGCTGGCCAACGGACTTTCCCCCGAGAAAATCCTTGAGGAAATGCCTGACCTGGAAAAACCTGACATTGAGGCATGTCTGCGTTTTGCCAGCGGTCGCGTGGCAGAACCCGTGGCATGACTGTTTGGCTGGATGCCCAATTATCCCCATCAATCGCCGTCTGGTTGCAACGGGAATTTTTTTGGGATGCGAAGCCTGTCCGGGCCCTCGGCTTGCGTGATGCCAGCGACCGGGAAATCTATTTTTCCGCCCGCCAGGCCAAAGCCATTGTCTTGACCAAGGACAGTGATTTTGTGGATCTGGTCCATCGTCATGGCTCACCGCCCCGGGTGATTTGGATCACTTGCGGCAATACTTCCAACGACTTTCTTCAAAACCATTTGAAAATGGAATCAGGCAGGATTTTTGGCTGGCTAGATGGAGACGGTAGCCTGTTGGAATTGTGAGTCCAGCCGATAATGATTTCTTTTCATGCCAAAGCGACAAGGCCGGCCTGTTTAGGGGCCGGCCTTGTCGCTTTAGGGTATCGACCGTTGCGGCTGTCACACCGAGTAGGTGGTGCTGGCGGTGTCGCCGCCGCGGCCGGTCCAGTTGGTGTGGAAGAACTGGCCGCGGGGCTTGTCGGTGCGCTCGTAGGTGTGGGCGCCGAAGTAGTCGCGCTGGGCCTGCAGCAGGTTGGCGGGCAGGCGTCCGGAGCGGTAGCCGTCGAAGAATGCCAGCGCGGTGGAGAAGGCGGGCACCGGGATGCCTGCCACCACGGCCGCGGCGATGGCCTTGCGCCAGCCCTCCTGGCTGCGGGTGATCTCGCCGGTGAAGTAGGGGTCGAGGAGGAGATTGTCGAGCTGGGGGTTCTTGTCGAAAGCCGCCTTGATCTTGCCGAGGAACTGGCTGCGGATGATGCAGCCGCCGCGCCACATGAGGGCGATGCCACCGTAGTTCAGGTTCCAGTTGTTGGCCTTGGCGGCGGCCCGCATCAGCATGTAGCCCTGGGCATAGCTGATGATTTTCGACGCGTAGAGCGCGTCGTGGATGGCGGCGACCATGGCCTTCTTGTCGGCGGCGCTGATCTTGCCCGAGGGGCCGGTGAGAACCTTGCTTGCGGCGACGCGCTCGTCCTTCAGGGCCGAGACGCAGCGGGAATAGACCGCCTCGGCGATGAGGGTGACGGGCATGCCCAGTTCCATGGAGTCCATGACGGTCCACTTGCCGGTGCCCTTTTGACCGGCGGTGTCGAGGATCTTGTCGACGAGGTGGCTTCCGTCGGCCTCCTTGTAGCCGAGGATGTCGCGGGTGATCTCGATCAGGTAGCTGTCGAGCACGCCCTTGTTCCAATCGGCGAAGACGCCGTGGATCTCGTCGTTGGACATGCCGAGGCCATCGTGCATCAACTGGTAGGCCTCGCAGATGAGCTGCATGTCGCCGTATTCGATGCCGTTGTGGACCATCTTCACATAGTGGCCGGCACCGCCCTCTCCCACCCAGTCGCAGCAGGGGGCGCCCCCCTCCACCTTGGCGGAAACCGCCTGGAAGATCTCCTTCACATGGGGCCAGGCCGCCGGGCTGCCGCCGGGCATGATGCTGGGCCCCTTGCGGGCGCCCTCCTCGCCGCCCGACACGCCGGTGCCGATGAACAGGATGCCTTTGGCCTCGAGTTCCTTGCAGCGGCGGGCGCTGTCCCCGAAGAGGCTGTTACCACCGTCGATGATGATGTCGCCCTGTTCGAGGTGGGGGACGATCTGGGCAATGAACTCGTCCACGGCGGAGCCGGCCTTCACCAGCATCATCACGCGGCGGGGGCGCTTGAGCTTGGCGCACATCTCGGCGATGGAATGGGCGCCGACCACCCTGGTTCCCTTGGCCTCCCTTGCCAGGAAATCATCCACCTTGCTGACGGTGCGGTTATAGGCCACCACGGTGAAGCCGTGATCGTTCATGTTCAGGATGAGGTTCTGGCCCATCACGGCGAGGCCAATGAGGGCGAAATCAGCTTGTTGGTCTGCGGCCATGGTCACATTGTCACCAAAGGGTGGAAAACCCCACCCGGGCATCTGGATTACGGATACTTCTCCTTTTTAGGGCTGGTGGCGGTTTCCGCCAACAAAGGGTCATTATTCCCAAGCTTTTTAATTAACCCATATTAACAAATGCGGGCTTTTTTGATTTTCAGAGCTGGGGAGGAAAAATCGGCCGGGGGTCATGCGAATAAGTGGTAGCGATGGGGCCAAAAGGTGGTCCCGCTCTCACCCAATCTGGAGTGCCCCTTCCATGGCCGCCCAATCCCCGTCCAGGCTTCCCGCATGCTCCCGGACCCTAAAGGCCAAGGGGGCTCTGCCGAGCACCCAAAAAGTCTCTCGGAAGCCTGCGGTATCCAGAAAACGCAGAAAAACGAAGGCCAAATCTGGTCCCGCTCAACAGGACAACCTGGCTCCGCTGGTGGTTCTGGCTCAGTCGGGGGACATTCAGGCCCGGAATGAGCTGTTTGCCCAGTTGAGGCCCGCCGTGCGGCTTTGGGCCCGTGTGGAGGTGGGCGAGGGAAGGGCGGATGACCTGTGCCAGGAGGTCATGATGCGGGCGCACAGGAAGCTGAAAAGCCTGGATGCCCCGGAGGCGATCCGCAAATGGCTGCGGGTGATGACGCGCCGGCTGGGCTACAACCTGCTGAAACGGGAGCGGCCGGAGCGGCGCTGGTGGGCCTCGGCCACCAATGACCGGGCGCTGGACATTTTCGACCTGATTCCCGGCCGGGAGAATGATCCCGCGCAGGAAATCCTGGACGACGAGGACAGAAAGGCCTGCCTGGACGAGATCTGGCGGGTTGTGGAGAGGTTGAATTTCAAGCAACGCATTCTTGCGAAGCTGTATTACGGCGAGGGGCGGTCTGTCAGCGCCATCGCCCGCGCCTTGGGGGAACCCGGGTGTCCCATTCCCCTTGGCACAGTGAAAACCCTGCTGAACCGGTTGCGGATCAACATCCGCGCTGCCGTTGGCAATGATGGCGTTGCGGAAGCCCAAGCCCCCGACTCTCTGGAAGCGTAGGGCCTTGATCCGGAAAGGCCGCTGGGCATTGGCCCGCAGGGGCGGACACGATACCTTATGACAGTCAGGGAGGGCCGGGGATTTCCGGTCCTCCAAACCTGTTGCGGGGCCTCAGCATGGACCATGTGGTCTGCTTTATTCTGGGCGGTGGACTTGGCGGAGGCCTTTATCCCCTCACCAGGGCCCGCAGCGTGCCGGCAGTGCCACTCGCCGGCAAATACAGGCTGATCGATGTGCCGGTCAGCAACTGCCTGAACAGCCGTCTGGGTAGTATTTTCATTCTGGCCCAGTACCAGAGTGTCAGCCTGCACCGTCATATCAGCAACACTTACAAGATGGACCCGTTCCACGGCGGGTTTGTGGAGGTGCTGAGCGCCCAGCAAACCAACGAGACCAGCGACTGGTACCGGGGCACCGCGGACGCCCTCAGGCAAAACATGCGGTACGCCGACCGGGAAGGTGTGACGGATGTGCTGGTGCTTTCCGCCGACCAACTGTACCGGATGGACTTCGAGGCCATGGTGCAGGGGCACCGGGCCAGCAAGGCAGCCTGCACCATCGGCGTGACGGCAGTGGGGCCCAACCGGGTGCGCCGCATGGGCGCCCTGAGCCTGGATCAGGGGAACTGGGTCCGCCGGTTCGTGGAGAAACCGTCCCGGGAGCACTTGGACGACCTGGTCCGCCCGGACCCCGAGGATCCGGTGCGTCCATTCCTGGCGAACATGGGTATCTATCTGTTCCAGTGGAAGGTGCTGAACGAACTGCTGGACGAATCGCCCCACATGGACGACCTGGTCACCCAGGTGCTACCTCGACTGATGGGCCAGGGACGGTTGAGGGCGCACCGCCATCACGGTTATTGGGAAGACCTGGGGACCATCCAGTCTTATCATTCCACGCACATGGCGTTGACCACGGACCACCCGCCGTTTGATTTCCACGCGCCGGAAGGGACCATCTACACCCGGATGCGCAACCTGCCCGGTTCGCGCGTGCATGGCAGCAGCGTGCGGGACACGCTGATCTCGGACGGGTGCGAAATCGGCACCGGTTGCGTGATCGAGCGTTGCGTGATCGGGGTGCGCAGCATCCTGGGGGAGAAGGTGCTATTGCGGGATTGCGTGCTGCAGGGGGCCAACGAGTACGAGTCAGCGGATGAGCGGCGCGTGCGGCAGGGATCTCCCGAGCCGCCCCTGGGGATCGGGGAAAACACGGTCATCGAGGGGGCGATCCTCGACAAGAACTACCGCATCGGCCGCAATTGCCGGCTGGTGAACCGGTCGGGCGTGAACTTCGCCGACGGGCCGTTTTATGCCATCCGGGATGGGATCCTGATCCTGCCCAACAGCTCGGTGGTGCCGGACAACACTGTGCTGTAGGCCGGGCTATTCAAGCTCATGGCCTATCTATTTATTAAAACGATCGGAAATACATTTTAACGATAGCGGGTTACCGCGCGGTTGCCGGGCCGGGGGGGCGAAAGTTGGGAAAGCCATTGTTCCGGGGGGTTTGCGCCTCCTCCGTGACCCCTTTCCACGCTGACGGCCGCCTGAGGCTGGAGCTGCTCGGCCAGCACGTGGACTGGCTGATCGCCGAGGGGGTGGACGCCATCTCGCCCCTCGGGAGTTCGGGCGAGTTCCCTGCCATGGAGTGCCAGGACCGGGAGCGCGTGCTCGCGGCGGCCCTGGAGGCTGTGGGTGGCAGGGTTTTCACCCTGGCCGGGACACACGACTATTCGACCGCGCGGACGGTGGGCCTCTCGAAATTCGCCGAGCGCGCCGGGGCCGACGGGCTGTTGATCGTGCCGCCCTATTACATGGCACCCACACCGGCACAGGTTATGGACCATTACCGGCGGGTCGCGGAGGCGGTGGGTATCCCGGTGATTGTGTACCACAACATCCCGCTCACCTCGGTGGACCTGACCACCGACCACCTGTTGCGGCTGTTTGAGGAAAAGGCCATCGCCGGGGTCAAGATGTCCCACCCAGACCCCGACCGGCAATGCCAGCTCCTGCAGGCCGCCGGGGGTGGATTCAGGGTGTACTCAGGGATAGACACCGCGGCCTTCGAGGGCCTTTGCCATGGGGCCCATGGGTGGATTTCAGGCATCCCGAGCACCGTTCCCCGGACGGCCCGCCGGTTGTACGAGTTGATCGCGGTGGAGGGGAACCTGGTGGAGGCGAGGGTCCAGTGGGGCAAGCTGGCGCCCTTGATGCGGCTGCAATTCCAGGCCTACCACTCCAAGGGGGAGGGGGCCCACTGGTTCAGCACGATGAAGGCCGCCCTGAACATGATCGGCCCGCCGGTGGGTGACCCGCAGCCGCCCATCCTGCCGCTCGGATCGGAACACCGGGGGGTGTTGCGGGGAATTCTGGAAGGGCTGGGCTACCGGATTCATCAATAAATAATTCGTATCTTTAAAGTAATAAATAGTGCGCCTCCAGCCTTCTTTTTGCAGCGGGAGTCTATCTCACGGTTTCGGGCTGGCTTGGGTCATGCGGCAGCTTTTGTCTGGAACTCGGCGGAGGAGAGGAAGGCCAGGATCATCCCCGCGGAATCTACTGTTCCGGACTGGAACGCCGAGGACCAGGCGGAAACGCCCGCCTGGTCCGCCCTTCGGTGCAGGAATTGGATGTACAAGCTGGCCGAGATGCGGCGGGCGCTTTCGGCGGACCGCAGGAATGACCGGGCAAGATCGGCCCTGGCCAGTCGCTTTTGGTTGAGGGCCGTTTCCCATCCGGACACCTCGACGGAGGAACCGGTCCGGCCGAGGAATGATGAGTAGAGAGACTGCACAAAGCCCCTGTTACCCGGGTTGCGCGCCATCGCCTCGGGGGAAGAAATGAAAACCAGAGCCACCGATTCGGCCTTCATACCGCCAGCCATTCTGGACACCCAGTAAGCCAAACCGGCGCTGTCCGGGTCGCGGCCGAGCCAGTTCCGGTAGTAGGCGGCGATCAAACGGCCATTCCATTCATCCGAAGCCAGGAAACTGGCGACGACAACGGAACGGGCAACTCCTGATTGCAAACGCGCCACCCAATTTGCGACGCCGGCCGAATCACCTTCCCGACCCAGCAGGGAGCGGTAGAGGTTTTTGACAAATCCGGTCCAGGCGTCGGTGGCTGGTGGAGTGAAAAGCCGGGGTGAAACCGAGAAATGCAGAAGGCTGCTGTTATCCCGCAGACCCACCTCGAGCGCGGGTGCGGATTGACCGGCCGTGATTTGGATCGCAACAAACCCTTGGGCCGCCAAGCCGGTGGAGGATTGGCCGGGAATGGGAACCCTTCGGAGCAGGTAGGTGCCAGGAGCCAGCGAGCCGAATTCGAAAGCTCCCGCCGAATCTGTCACGCGGACCGATTCATCGTCATCCAGCGTTCCGTCAATGTCACGATCGAGGAAGAAAGCGTTTCCCGGGGAGAGGGGTTCGCCTGTCCCGCGGACCCCGTCTCCATTGATATCGAGAAAGGAGGTTCCTGAAATGGTGCCGGTGGGGGAGGCGGATTTCTCAATCATGAGGGTGTCGATCACCCTTCCATCCACGCCGACCATTTCCATGCGGAGGTAGGACTCGTTGGCTGAGCCTCTGAGCGCACCGAAAACACCAGACCGCCGGAAGTCACTGCCGTCCACCGGTGGCCCGAACTCAGTCAGGCTGGCACCCCCGACTCCGTTCACCAAAAAGGGCAGGCCGTCCTGGTCCAAACGCTCGTAGACATGGTCATGGCCCGCCAATACCAAGTCGGCCCCCCATTCCTTGAAGGGCCATCGCATCACCGGGGTTCCACCATGGGGACCGGAGGAATGGGGCGGATGATGCAGGCAGACGACCTGCCAAGGGGATGTTGAGCGCGACAGGGCATCCCTTAGCCAGCGTCCCTGGGTGGAGTCGCTGGTGATGCCGTCGGGTTCGAATCCATCGGAGGATGTACCGCTGCCGTCACCACTGTCCAGGACAAAGAATTGGACGGGGCCCCGGGTGTAGGTGTAGTAGCGTTCGTTTCCGGGCAGGGAGAAATAATCGGTGTGGGCCTTTGGCAACGGGGGTTTTCCGCTCCTTGTCCCCCAGTCGTGATTGCCGAGCGCCGGGAAAAACCGGTTAGTCGGGGCACCCGGACCGTAGGACCCCGAGTAGCCGCCGATGTAGTCGCTGTAATACCTGCCGACATTGCCATCCAGGGAAGCCGAGCCGCCATCGGGGTAGTTGTTGTCACCCAGCGTGGCGATGAACTCGGGATTCCAGCTTTTGACCAGTGCGGCAACCTGACCTTCCGCCTTGGAGCTGGTGCCAAAATCACCAATCACGGCGAATTGGATGGTGGCCGGCAGGAAGCGATCCTCCAGCTTCTCCAGGGAGGGCAAGTGGGGTTTGCCCCCGCCGGCGGGCAGGGCAACGGAACCAGAATTGAGCCACCGCCGCAGGGAAGTGAGCATCGCTGCACCAGTTTGGCAAGCTCGGGGCGACGACCATCCTATGGGGATGGCAGTCCTGATTTCCAGTGGGGCTAACCCGTTTTTTGGGATCAGGGGATCGGCTGGAGGTTTTACCTGGCCCCCGGGACTTGCCGGTGCCAGCCCGGGCAGTCAAACAAAAAGGGCCATCCGAAAACGGATGGCCCGGACTGATTGGTTGAACCAACGCTTTCTGGTCACAGGCGGAGGCGTTCGATCAGTCGCTCGAAGTCATCGTTGTTCTCGAACGCGATCGTCACGGTGCCCTTTTCAGGGCCCTTCAGCTTGATGGCCACTTTCATGGCGAGCTTGCTGGCGAGTTCCTCCTCGATGCCGCGCACATGGTCGGTCTTCAGGTCGGGGGAGGAGTCGCCACCGGATTTCGTGGAGGTTCCACCCGGAGGAGTGACCGAACCCGAGACTTGCTGGCGGACCATCTGTTCGGTCGCGTGGACAGACAAACCCATGGTGATGATCTGCTTGCAGGCCGAAACCTGCTTGCCAGCGTCGGCCATGCCCTTGATCGCCTTGGCATGGCCTGTGGTGATCTGGCCGGTGCGCACCGCCTCGCGAACCTCGGCGGGGAGGTCGAGCAGGGCCACCAGATTGGTGATGGTGGGACGGCCCATGCCCAGCCGCTTGGCGAGCTCATCGTGGGTCATCTGGAACCGCGCGAGGTAATCCTTGAAGCCCTGGGCTTTCTCGATGGGGTTCAGGTCGCTGCGCTGGATGTTCTCCACCAGCGCGGCCTCCATGGTTTTCTGGTCGTCGAAGTTCACGATGTGAACCGGGATGTTTTCCATGCCGGCATCGATGGCGGCGCGCAACCTGCGCTCCCCCGCGATGAGCTGAAAACGGTCCCCGCGGGGACGCACCACCACCGGTTGGAGCAGGCCGTGCTCGCGGATGGATTGCTTCAGCTTGTCGAGCTCTTCGGGGTCGAAATGCTTGCGGGGCTGGTTTGGGTTGGTCTCGATCACCGCCACGGGAACCTCGCCCTTGGTCCCTTCGGCCTGTGGGGCAGGTTCAGCCCCGGCCCCGAAAAGCGATTCGAGCCCGCGGCCCATGCGATGGTTGTTTTTGTTGTCCGCTCGTTCCATGGCAAATCCCCCTTCATGCTGGGTGGGGCCTGGAGCGCTTCCACCCGGGTAGGCGGGTTACCCGGGGAGTTGGTCCGGGATCAATGGCAATTGGTTGGCGGGGTAGGTTCCATGTGGAACCCGGAGGAAGGGTGAAACTGGGGGGAATCAGGGTTTACGGAAGAGCAGGGTGTCGCCAGCCCGCTCGGTCTGGAAGGATTCGGTGATGCCAAAAAGGCTCTCGGCGGCCCCCAGGATCAGGTAGCCGCCTGGCATGAGCATGGAATGGAACATCTCGCAGATCTGGCGTTTGAGCGCGTCGGTGAAATAGATCAGCACATTCCGGCAAAGGATGACATCAAACAGACCGAGTCCTTTGGCGTTTTCCAGAAGATTGACACAGCGGAATTCCACCATGGCCCGCAGCTCGGGTTTGATTTGAAAGCGGGGTTTGGGTCCGGGCAACTGCACGGTGAACCGGGCCCGCTGGCCTGTTGTCAGACCCCGGGCCACCTCCGCCTCCGTGTAGATACCTTCCCGCGCATGACTGAGGACCGGGGGGCTGAGGTCGGTGGCCAGGATTAAGAAATCGCCCTGGGCCAGGCCGGGGACCCCGCACAGGGGAAGCCATTCCTGGATGGCCATCGCCACACTCCATGGCTCCTGACCGGAGGAACAGGCGGCGCTCCAGATCCGGATGGGACGCGGGCGTTGGCCCAAGGAATCCCTGGTTGCCTGCCACCGCTTTGCGGCCTGGGGCAAGACAGTGAGGCGCAGAGCCTCGAAGGGGTGCCGGTCGCGGAAGAAAGCTGTCTCGTGGGTGGCGACGGCCTCGATGACACGGTCGCGGATTTCAGGATCCAGCCTGTTGACCAGACGCTCTTTCAGCCCCTCGAAACCGGCCAGCTTGTACCGGTTGATGAGAGGGGTTAGACGGTGTTCCAACAGGTAGGCTTTTTCCGGCCCCAGGTGGATGCCGCAAAGTTGCTCGATGTGGGTGCTCAAAACCTGGCGGATAGCTTCGGTGAGCACTGGACGGGCCGGATTCAAGGCGAGGTCCTCCGCCTGATCCATTCCGTCAGGAGCTGGGGTAAACGGTCGAGCGGGGCGACATCGTGGACCGCCCCGGCGTTGAGAGCGCTGCCCGGCATCCCCCAGACCACACTGGTGGATTCGTCCTGGGCCAGCACCAAACCACCGGACTTGCGGATCTCAAGCGCCCCCTTGGTGCCATCGCTACCCATTCCGGTGAGGACAAAGGCCGCCACCCTGGGCCCATAGGCCGTGGCCATGGAGCGGAACAGGACATCAGCGGCGGGCTTGCACCCGCATTCGGGGGGTGTGTCGGTCAACTCGATGAGGGTCTTGGCGCCGTTGCGTCGCACTTCCAGATGCTTGCCACCGGGGGCCACACGGATCATGCGGCCCTGGATTTCCTCCCCATGGCGGGCCTCGGCGCACGACCAATCGGGAACCAGTTTGGCTAGGCTTTCGGCAAGGGAGGCCGTGAAGCCCGCCGGCATGTGCTGGACAATCAGTATCGGGACATCCAATTGGGGGACCAAGGTGGGGATGAGGCTGGTCAGGGCCTTGGGACCGCCGGTGCTGACACCGATGGCCACAGCGGCGAAATGCCTGGGATTCAAGGCCGGGCGGATTCCGGAGGATTGGGGGGGGAGGGCGGGTAACCCCGCGGGAGGGGTGGAAGGGTCCACCGGCCGTTGCAGGATCCGGCTGCCCGGGTTGGCAAGTCGGGACCGGTTGAGGCGGTTGCGGTAGCGTTCCAGCAGGGGTTGGAGGCTGTTGAGCAGCGCCTGGACAGGGATGGTTTCCGAAGGTCCGTAGGCTGGCTTGGAAAAACAATCAAAGGCTCCGAGGGCCTTGGCCTGACGGACCAGCTCGTTTCGGTCATCGGCCTGATCAGTCAAGACGAGGACTCCCACCGGTTCTGCAGGTGCGCGGTGGGCATTGGTCCGTTGGATACGCTTGAGTGTGTCGATTCCGGGGAGGCCCGGCATGTCCAGGTCGAGCAGGACCAGATCGGTGGGCATGGAATCCAGGTGGGCCAGGGCCTTCTCCCCGCTGAACACCGACCCGACAATCCTGACCCATGGAAGGGTCTCGAGGGCCGACTGGATTGCCCCCCGGAAAATCCGGGAGTCATCCACCAGCAGCACGCGCAACAGATCGGTCATGGGTTCATTCTAACGGCTGGTGCCGCCGGGGGCACGGTTCCATGTGGAACCCTCGGGCAAGCTTTGCCTCACTCGATTCCCAATTCGCCGACCGAATCGTTGAGGGACCTGCACAAGTCGGCCAACTCAAGGGCGGCCGAATTGAGCTGGGTTGCCGAGTTGGCGTTCTGGTTGGAGGCGTCCGAGACGGTGTGGATGCTGCCGGCGATGGAAGCGGTGGCGGATGCGGCCTGGCTGGTGTTTGCTGAAACATCAGCGGAGCCCCGCGCGGCCTCGCCGGCGTTGCGCGCCATGTCGGATGTGCCCTTGCCCACCTCGCGGATGGAAGCGGCGATCCGGGCGGCCGCGGTGTTGGCCTGTGCGGCGGCGCGGGTGATGGACTCGGCCACCTCGCGCTGGGAATCGACCGAAAGGGTGATGCGGCGGGAGGCGCCGTTGAGCGCTGTGAATGCCTCGTGCACACGGCGCATCGCTTCCACGGCCTCGTTGACCGAATTCTGGGTCTCGGTCATGCGCCGGGCGATCTCGGCGGCAGCTTGGCCGGATTGCTGGGCTAGCCCCTTGATCTCGCCGGCCACGACACCGAAGCCCTTGCCGGCCTCGCCCGCGGCGGTGGCCTCGATGGTGGCGTTGAGTGCCAGCAGGTTGGTCTGCAGCGCCATGGACTGGATCATTCCCGTGACCTGGGTGATCTCCTGCGATCCACGGTGCAAGGCCGCCATGGTGGCGGAGGTTTTTTCCGCCAGGGCCATGGCCTCCGCCGCCTGGTGGGAACCGGCCTGGGCCTCGGCCGCCACGCTGGTCAGCCCGGCATGGATCGACTCCACCGCCGCGCGGACCGAGTCGACCGAGGCCGAGGCTGCCTCGGCCTCCTGGGTGACCGAATCGATGTTGACCGAGATCTGCTCGGAGGCGGAGGAAATACCGGAGATGTTGACGCTTACCTGCTCAGCGGTTCCGGCGACTGTCTGGATGGCCCGGTTCAGTTCCTCCGTGGCGGAGGCGACGCTGGCGGATTGTGTGTTGGTTTCCTCACTGTGGCTCATCAGGTCCTGGGCCAAGCCTTTCAAACGCAGGCCGATGGTGGTCATCTGCTTAATGCCCTGGACCACCAGACTCACGGGGGTGACGATGGCCTTTCGAGTGAACCAGGCTGAAACGAGGCCGGTCACCAGGCTTGCCAGGCCGGCCCCGGCGAGCACCAGGCGGGATTTCTCGAAAGCGTCCTGGGCGGACTCTTTCTCATTGTTGAGCCGGGTGTTCAGCAGGTCGATGATCTGGGCCAGCAGTTTGTCGCAGGAGAGCCGGGCCTTACGCACTGGGCCGACGCTGGCCAGGATGGCGAGATTCGTGGAATTGGCGTGGGACAGCTTCTGGATCAGGGAGGCTTGCTCCCGGACCTTGTCCATGGCGGCCAGCGCCAGGTTGGCCTCGGCACGCCGGTCGGCGGGAGCCTGGGCCTTGAATGCCTTGAGAGCCGTTTCGGCGCGGGCCAGCAGCCCATCGATCTGGCCATCCAATTGGGACATCTGGGTCTCGTCGCTCGCCCGGTTGTGGCGGGCCAGCAGGATGGCCACTTGATCGAGTTGCTCCTGGACGGTCAACGCGAGGGCCGAGAGCTTGGCATCCAGGGCCGCATCGCTGTCGCGGGTGTGCCTGGCGATCTCCGCAAAGGCAGGGAGCAACTGTGTCTCCCAGACGACCCACGCCTTGTAGTTAGTATTCTGGACACCCAGGTCCAGGGCCTTGTCCTGCTCGGCGAAAAACTGGTCGAGGGCCCGATCGGTCTGGGCCAGGAGATTCTTTTCCTCGGCGAACCCTCCGGCCTCGAGGCCGCGCTGCAGATCCGCACGGGCCGCCTGGAGCAGGATACGCAGGTCGAGCGCCTTGGCCTTGAACTCGCGGGACTCCGTGTCGTCGTCGGAGATGACCGCGCCCTTCTCGGCAAGTACCCCCTCCAGGATGATGCGCCGGACGACCCGGGCGGAATCCAGCGACCTGGCGGTGTGGTCGACCAACCGGGTGATCTGGGTGTTGAATTGGCTGAATTCCCAGATGCCCAATGCGGCCACCAGGAGGTTGAGCACCACCAGCAAGCCCATCCGCCAGTAGAGGCGGGAGACAATGCTACCGGCGAAAGGGGAGGCCTGGCTTTTCCTGGCGGACATGGCTCGGGGTTCCTTAGCGCAGTCGGAAGCGGGTCATGGAGGAATCCATCCGGGCCGCGATGGCGGCCAGCTCCTCCGAGGAGGCGTTGAGGCTGGTCGCCGATTCCGCGTTGAGACGGGAGGCCTGCGAGACGGACTGGATGTTGTCGCTGATGGCGCGGGCGGCCCTCGCCGCCTCGGCGATGTTGGCCGAGACGCTGGTGGCCCCCCTGGCCGCCTCGCCGGCGTTGCGGGCCATGTCGGAGGTGCCCTTGGACACCTCGTTGATGGCCTGGGCGATTCGGGCGACGGCCTGGTTTGCCTCGTGGGCGGCTCGGGTGATCGACTCGGCGGCAGCCTTCTGGGACGCGACAGATTCGGAGATGCGGTCGGAGCCGTTGGCCAGTTCATGGAAGGTGTTGCGGATGTCCCGGATCGTCTCGACGGCCTTGCGGACGGATTCCTGCACCTCGTTGATCTTGCGCGTGATCTCCCCGGCCGACTGGCCGGACTGCTGGGCCAGACCCTTGATCTCGGCGGCCACCACGCCGAAGCCCTTGCCGGCCTCGCCGGCGGCGGTGGCCTCGATGGTGGCATTGAGGGCCAGCAGGTTGGTCTGCAGGGCGATGGCCTGGATGGTGCCGGTCACCTGGGTGATCTCGGCGGCGCTGCGGTCGAGCGCGGTGATGGTATCGCTGGCCCGTTCGGCGAGGCCCCGGGCCTCGGCGGTGCGCCGGGATCCCTCGTTGGCCTCCTGGGCCACCGAGGCGAGGGAGCTGTTGACGGCCTCGACTGCGCGGCTGACCGAATCGACCGAGCCGCTGGCGGCGCTGGCGGAGGAGGAGATGCCGTTGATACTGACCGAGATCTGCTCGGAGGCGGAGGAGATGCCGCTGACATTGACGCTGACTTCCTCCGCAGCGCCCGCCATGGACTGGATGGTGGAATTGAGTTCCTCGGCCCCGGCGGCAACGGTGCCGGCCTGGCTGGTGGTTTCCTCAGCCTGGCTCATCAACTGGCTGGCGAGGCGGGTGAGTTTACCCGATGCTCCGGTGACGCCCTCGGAACCGTTGCGCACATCCTGGATGAGGGAACCCAAGTTGGCTCCCACCTTGTCCAGGGCGGTCACCATCCGGCCGATCTCGTCCTTTTGATCGATGGCGACCCGAGTGGCCAGATTGCCCTCGGCCATCTCATTCAACGACTCGACCACCTGAGACACAGGGCGGGTGATCCCCCGGTTGACCAGGAAACCCAGAAGCCCGCCGACCAGGACGGCCAAGAGGCCGACGCCCAAGGTCACCAAGATGGATCGGTGGTACGCGGACTGGGCGTTCGCCTTGTCTTCCTCAAGGTGGGAATTGAGGCTCTCGATCAAATCCTGGATCGCCTTGTCCGCAGCCTCCATTTGGTCTGCACCTGTGGTGGAGCTCATGGTTTGGGACAAGTTGCTGGTGTTTAATCGTGAGAGGCGGACGATTTCCTGGGTTTTCCTGCGCATATCCCCCAACATGGATTGGACTGTCCTCAGGTCTCCCCGTTCAGTTTCCTGCAAATGGTCAGCCAGTTCCCTCAGGCTTGTCTCCATATCAACCAAAATCTGTTCCAGGCGTTCCTCGATCTTGGACATCAAGGCCGGGTCCAGGGTTTCGATGTGATCAGCCAGATAAATCCTGAGGCGGTCGATTTGGTTCAGGCAGATCAGGGCAACCCGGAGCCTGCCGATTTCGCGGCGGGCCTTTTCAGGATCCTTGCCGTCCCAAGCCGCCAGAAATTTTTGAGCTGACTGGGATTGCGCGGACAGGAAAGAGCGGGCCCTGGACAGAAGGTCCTCCAACTCCCCGTTGAGCATCGCGCTGGCCTTAGTGTTGGTGTTCTGGACGGTGAGCTCCAGGACCTTGGCCTGGGTTTTCACCATTTCGGTCCAGGCCCTTTTGAATTCGTCGAAGCTGCGGCGCTCGGAGGCGGATTTTGACCGGTTGAGAGCAGATTCCAATTCGGCCAGAAATTTCTCCGTTTTGGAATTGTATTCCCGGGACTGGTTCGCGAGGACGGTGGATTCCTTGTCCCTCTCCTCCATCAGGCTAGAGCGCTCAGCAAGGACCGAGCGGAGCATCTGGTTCCTGGCCCGGGTGGCCGATACCAGCGCCTTGGCGGAGGAATCCACCATCTCCTCGACGGTGGCGTTGACCCTTTGGAGGACCGTGAGGCTGAAGAGGGCAACCGCCGCGGTGGCCACCAGAAGTGAACCGACCAAGATGGCGAGTTTCCAGCCGATGGGCAGATTCTTCATGACTTGTTCTCCATCATGGGCGCGTTGGTCGGGGCCGGACCGGCCTGGTGCCCGATGATCTGGGCCTTGGCCTTCCGGTACATAAATTCCGGGGAGAGCAGTGGGAATGAAACCCCGTTGTCGAGGGCGATGGCGGTGACGATCCCGTCATCGGGTTCGCGCGGGGTGATGTGCCGCTCCGCGAGGACGCGGGTGTCATCGAGGGAATCCACCACGATGCCAAAGGACTCGCCCTGTGAGGGGCGGAAGACAATGAGCAGGTCCTCGGAGCCAGGCTTCCGATCCGGCAGGCCCAGCATCCGGCGGACATTGAGCAGGAGGTACAGCGACCCTCGCAGGTTCACCAGCCCGAGCACCTCAGGAGGAGCGCCGGGCACCTTGACGGTCTGGGTGAACTGGTTCGCTTCGCGTATTGCCAGCATGTCGATGCCGTAGACCTGGTCCTCGAGGCGGATCATGCACAGGGTGGTCAGCCCGGATTGGGAGTTCATGCGCAGGTTGCCTCCGCCTGGGAGGAAGCGAGGAGCCTACCGGGGTGGACGACCAGGGTCAGCCTGCCTGCCAATCGGGTCGAGCCCAGGATGCCGGGGTGCTCGAGCGGCGGTGATTCAAGGGCCATGGGGATCATGGTGGTATCGAGGATGGAGGTGGCGACGAGCGCCTTGCCCTGACCGCCCTCGCGGGGCGTGAGCAGGAACAATTCACCGGGAAGGATTTCCGGGGCTCCCACTGGCATGACCTCGTCGGGAAAGATCATGGCGAGGTTGGCCGCCTCGAGCCGGGCGATTTGCCGGTCGCCAATTCTTTCCACCTGACCGGGAAGGACCCGATCCACCCGTTTGAGCAGTGCCAGGGGAACGGCGAATCGTTCGGCCGGGCCGAATTCGAAAACCACCGCCGACTGGGACGGGATTTCCGTCCGGCTAGGTGCGGCGGTAGCGTTGGCATGGTTGGTAGCCAGCAAGGCCGGGCCGGCGGCACGGACCACGCCCTCGATGTCCAGGATCGGGGCGGGAAGGCCATCGGCCAGCACGGTGGCACCGCCATGGAGACCAAGGCCCCGCAGCAGGGGATGCAGCGGCTTGACCACGATTTCCTGGCTGCCGTTCAGCTCATCCACGGCCAGCGCGACGATACGCTGGCCCGCCCGGACGACCGCCAGGAAACCGGCGCGATTGAAGGCGGGAGATTCGGCTGATTCCAATTTAAGAACCTTGCCCAGGTGAATGGTCTCGAGGGGTTGGCCGCGCAGCTCGACAACAAACCGGCCGCCCATGGGGCGGGCGCGCAGGTTGGCCGCGCTTACCAGCTCCAGGAGCTCCCTCTGGGGGATGCAAACCCTTTCGCCCGAAACGCGCACCACCAGGGCGGGGATGATGGCCAGAGTGAGCGGCAGCCTGAGAGAGAAGGTGGTGCCCTGGCCCGGGATGCTGTCGATCTGCAGGGTGCCGCCTATGGATTCGAGATTGGTTTTCACCACATCGAGGCCGACCCCGCGGCCGGAGATGTCGGTGACTTTTTCAGCGGTGCTGAAACCTGGCTTGAGGATGAGGGCCTGAGCCTGGCTATCCGTCAGGCCGTCGAGATCCTGCGGGCCGACCAGACCTTTTTCCAGCGCCTTGGCCTTGACCCTGCCCGGATCGATCCCGCGCCCGTCGTCGGCCACACGGACGAGGATCTGCCCGCCCTCCTGGCGGGCGCTCAGTTCGAGGTTGGCGACCTCCGTCTTGCCGGAGGCCAGGCGATTGGCGGGCGGCTCCAGCCCGTGGTCGCAGGCATTGCGGACAAGGTGGTTGAGGGGGTCCGCCAATTTTTCGAGGACGCTCTTGTCCAACTCGACTTCGCTGCCGGTGACGGAGAGGTGGATCCGCTTGCCCAGGGATCGGGCCAGGTCGCGCACCATGCGCGGGAAGCGGTTGAACACGGTGCCCACCGGCTGCATCCGTGTGAGCATGACGGCCTGCTGCAGGTCTGTGGTGACCGAGTTGATCCGCTGGAGCAACTGCCGCCCGCGGGCGTCAGCCGGGGTGACCAGCGTCTCAAGCGCCTGGTTGCGGGCCAGGACCAGTTCGCTGGCCAGGTTCATAAGCCGGTCGATGACCTCCACCGGCACCCGGATGGTCGCCGACCGCTCCGACCCCTGGGCATCGGCTGGGGGCGACGGCGGCTCGACTGTGGGCTGGGACTTTAAGGTGGCGGTGCCCGCCCCGGGCGCCGCCCTGGCGGGGGCCTCCGGCCGGCCGGTTATAATTACATTTTGGATCTTTTGTATCAGGTCATCATGGGCGGCGGCGGTGTCGGCAGGAAGCGCCTCGACCGCGGCCCTCAGTCGGTCGGTCACGCGCAGGAGCAGGTCGGTCACCGCCTGATCCGGGGTGACGGTGCCCTTGCGGAGTCCGTCCAGAAGCGTCTCAGTCGCGTGGGCCAGGCGTTCCAGGCCCCGGAAGCCGAGGAAGCCAGCGCTGCCCTTGACGGAATGGGTCGAGCGGAACAGCGGGTCGATGGCGCCTGTCACCGGCGATTTTCCGTCGGATTCCAGGGCCAGCAATCCCTCCGCGAGGGAGGCCAGGTGTTCGCGGGCCTCGGCCATGAATTCCTGGAGCAGGGCCGGGTCGATCTCCGGCAGGCTGGATGGAGGCGAAGGAGGCACGGCAGCGGATTGTGGTGCCGGGGCAGCGGGCGCCTTGCCTGAGGCGAATTCCTTCAGCCTGTCCATCAGTTCCCCATCCTTCGGGGAATCGGATTTCTCGCTCTCGGGCAAACCGTCCACACGGCCCTGCAGTCGATCGGCCACCCTCAGCAGCAGGTCCGTCACCGGGGCCGAAGGGGGGACAACGCCCTTGCGCATCGCGTCGAGCAGGGTTTCGGTCGCGTGGGCCAAGTGCTCCAGTTGGTGCAGTCCCAGAAAGCCGGCACTGCCCTTGATGGAGTGCATGGCGCGGAACAGGGGATTGATGCTGGCCGGGATTTGGTCTTTTGGCAGGTTTTCCAGGGCCAGCAAACCATCCATCAGGGCGGAGAGGTGCTCCCGCGCCTCGGCAATGAATTCAGCAAGGATTGCCGGATCATCCATATTCAAGCCCGGGAGAAAATGGCCAACCTGAATATTATGGTGAACTTCAGCAGGTTGTGCGGGGGCTTGGCTGGAACTTTAGCGAAAGTCTGATGGAAAAGCTGACGAGGGGGCCAATTGTGACGATTAGGCCCGGTTAAACTGGGGATATGGTTCTTATCTGCGCCCTGATGATTGCCTTGCCTTTCCAATCTGGCCCGGGTGCTTTTTGCCCCGGGGAGGAATGGAACGCGTTACCCGCACGGACCCGGGGATTTGTGCGGGATTTGAGGAATGTGCGGTTGGTGACGCTTGGGCCGGAAAAGCAGGCGGGAGGCTTGGGTTCGAGGCGGGCCTACCAGCAGGCGCTGGGCCTTGTGCCTGAGAGGAGTCAAAGAAAAAGCGCCGACCCTTGGGTGGATGAAGCGGCCCTGCACCTGCGACTAGGAGATTGGTCGGGCGCGGAGGACAGCGCCCGGACTGGCCTTTCGCTGTATCCAAGGGATGCTCGGCTGGCCCTGATGGTGGCGCTGGCCGCGCATGCTCGCGAGGATTGGCCGGGGGCGGAGCGGGCCCTGGTGGCCGCGATCGCCCTGTCACCTGACCCGGTTTGGAAAAAGAAGCGGTTGGATCACCTGGCCTGGGTGCGCGGGCGGCCGGGTGGGCCTGGGCCCTGGATCCGCCAGGTTGCGGACCGTTGGAAGGGGCCGGACGGGTTGGCGAGCGCGCAGGAGATCTGCCTGCTGGTGCCGACCGATGCCCTGGCACCGGTTCTCGCGGCTTGCCGGGCCAGGGAAGCGGGGGACCGCCATGGGGCCCTCACCCTGGTGGAAGGGGTGGCCGGGGAATCGGGAATCCGTCACGAGCTGGTCACCGGCCTGCGGGCCGAACTGGCCGCCGAGGTGGCCCGCGAGACCGCGGGCGGCCGTTTGCCAGGTCACCCGGCGGGCCTGTACCGTTCCGACGCGCCGTTCGCCCCCCGGGAGACCGAGGTGGTGCTGCCGCCCGAGCGCGACGGGGTGCAGCCCCTGCCTTGGGCGGTGCTGGGCCAGAGCCGGCACCGGGGTGGCATGCCCAGCCATGGACGCTTGCTGGAAAAAACAGATGGAAAACTTATAGAGATCTCCGGAACGACCCATTTTCTGGGCGACGAGCCGCCAGACGGGCCCGTGGTGCTGGTGGAGCTGCCCTACGGTTGCTGGCACTGCGACATGCCGGGGCTCCCAGGCTTGCTGGACTTGCGGATGGCGGACGGGGAGAACCTGACGCCCTCCAGGGAGCCGGTCCGCCTGCGGGGCCGGCTGCGGGTCAACCGTGACAACCCGGAGGATTACCTGTTCAGGCTGGAGGAGGCCAGGGTGGTCGCCGAGTGATCAACCCGCGCCGGCCAGCGCCGCCGCGCGGGCCAGGGCCTGGCTTTTTTCCGACAAAAGCCCGTCTAATTGTTCTTCGCGAATTTTCCGCAGGACACGGCCCATTGCGGGGCCGGGCCGGATGCCGATGGACTGCAGGTCGGCTCCATCGACCAACGGGGGTGGGTCGAGTTCGGCGCCGCTCCTGGACCCGAGCACGCTTGCGGCGGCCTCGAGGCCGGAGGCGGACTTGTCCATCGCCCCCACGCGCGCGCCCGAGCAGGTGAAAAGATCTTCCGCCCAGGGGTGGGCCAGCACCGGGTAAAGGCGGTGGTTGGGCAGACCGGCGGCCTGTTCGAGGACTTCCTCATTCTCCAGCAGCCAGAGGACGCGGTCCTTTTCGTCGTTGGAGAGCCTGAGGCGTTTGGCGACGGCGACCGCCGTGGCCGGTGGTTGGCCCGTCAGGACGCAGGCCATGGCGGACTCAAAATCGACCGAGGCGGGAAGCCGAGACAGGACGCGAAGCACGAGGGGCAGGTGGTCGGGGTGGTGGGAGGCGTGGCGCGCCAGCTCGGGGAGCACCTGTTCCAGCAAGCCGTGCGATTCGAGCATGGCGACCGCCGTCGACCGGCTTGGATGGCGCAGCATTTTCCGCAGCTCTTCGGCAACCCGCTCGGCGCTCACCACGGTGAGGGCGCTGGCGTGGCGCTTGATGGCCGTGGAGGTTTGCGGATCCAGCGCCAAGCCGAACCGGGCCGCCATGCGCACCGCCCTGGCCAGCCGGAGGCGGTCCTCCTCGAACCGCTTCTCGGGATCGCCGATCGCGCGCAGCAGGCCGGCGCGCAGATCGTCGCGGCCGCCCACATGGTCGAGCACCTCGCCGGTGAGCGGGTTGAGAAACATGCCGTTGATGGTGAAATCACGCCGCAGGGCGTCTTCCCGGGCCGAACCGAAGGTGACGCTGAGGGGCCGTCGCCCGTCGGCGTAGTCGCCATCGGTCCGGAAGGTGGCCACCTGCACCTTGAGCGGGCCCTTCAGTCCGGGCGGGCCGAGCACCTCGATGACACCGAAACTGGCTCCCACGGCGATGGATCGGCGGAATAGGGCCCGCACCTGGTCGGGCGTGGCGGACGAGGCGACATCGTAGTCGTCCGGCTCGAGACCGAGCAGTTCGTCGCGGACGCAACCGCCCGCGAACAGGGCCTGGTGTCCGGCGCCGGTCAACCTGAGTACCACCTCGGTGGCGAATTCCCTCTCGCCCGGTTCAGCCATTCCCCTGTTCCCCCGGCCGGAATCCATGCAGTTGCAGTTTATCAGGGGTTGGCCTCGTCTGGTAAACTGGCGGTAAACAATCCCGGGGTGAAAGATGTCCACAAACTTCCTTGCGGCCGCCCTACTAGCGGCGGTTTTTCAGATTGATTCGGGCCTGGCCCCAGGTGAAAGGCCGGGACCCTACAGCTTTGTGGTGAGCCAGGGCGAGAAGCGTGGCCAGTTGCACTGTTTCGTGTGCGAGGCGGAGGACCGCGTGATGGCCATCGTGTTTGCCCGGGACACTTCCCCCCAGGCGGGCAAGCTGGCCGCGCGGCTGGACGAGGTGCTTTTGGCCCACCCGCAGGGCAAACCCAGCGGCTGGGTGACATTCCTCGCAGCCGAGGGGACCGGCGTGGACGCCAAGGCGCTTGAATGGGCCAGGCGGCACAAGCTGCGGACCATGGCCGTCGGGTATTTCGAGGACACGGTCGGGCCGCCATCGTACAGGCTGGCGGCGGACGCCGGTCTGACCGTTCTGCTTGCCAAGGACCGGAAGGTGGCGCACCGCCATGTGTTCGGTCCGGCCGGCCCCGATGAGGCGGCGATCACGACCATCGCCAACCAGTTGACGGCGCTGGTGAGCCCGGCCAAGGCCCCCGCAAGCGGAGCGAAGTGACCCATGCTGGACCTGACTGGCCACCGCAAGGATTACGCCGCGCGCGGCCTGAGCGAGGATGAGGCAGGCGCGGATCCCCTGGCGCTGTTTGAGGCCTGGTTGCGGGAGGCCCTGGCCAGCGAACAGCCCGAGCCTTATGCGATGACGCTGGCCACGGCCACGGCCGATGGCAGGCCCTCGGCCCGCATCGTGCTGCTGCGAAATTTCGATGCCAAAGGTCTGGTTTTCTTCACCAACTACCAGAGCCGCAAGGGCAGGGAGCTTGAGGCCAACCCCCGGGGCGCACTTGTCTTCTACTGGCCCGAGGTGGAGAGGCAAATCCGCGTGGAGGGTGCCGTGACCCGCGTCTCCGCGGCCGAGTCGGACGATTACCACGCGAAGCGGCCGTTGGACAGCCGCCTGGGTTCGGCCGCATCGCCGCAAAGCCAGGTGACAGGAAGCCGGGAAGCCCTGGAGGCCCTGGTGGCCGCTCTGGCTGAAAAATACCCGGAGGGACCACCGCGGCCGCCCCACTGGGGCGGCTACCGGCTGGAACCGGTGGAGTTTGAATTCTGGCAGGGCAGGCCCAGCCGCCTGCACGACCGCATCCGGTTCAGCCTGCGTGGCGGCCGGTGGATCCGTGAGCGATTGGCTCCCTGATAATCCAAGCGTTTAGCCGGCGATTCAGGCGGCGTTTGCGAAGGAGGACGCCCCGGATGGCCAGGGGGCGATGTCCACGAGCGGCACCAGGCCCAGTTCCACGGCGACGGCCGCCACCTTTTCCTGCAATTCCGCCTTCGCATTTTCCGCCTGGATGCCGCCCCAACCAGGCAACCAGGAACGCACCCGCATGCAGGGCGGCTTGCCGCCTTCCGCCTGGATCATGTCGACCTTGGCGAGTGACTTCATGGCGGGCATCATGTCGCGGCAGATGGACTGCACCCGTTGGGTGAGGATCTCGCGGGTCACATCGTCGGGCAGTTCGAGGACGGGGATCATTAGCCGGGCGTAGTTCCGGTTGCGGCGGCCCAGGTTTTCCACCGAGCCGCCGGCCAGCACGCTGTTGGGGAGCACCAGCATGGTTCCCTTGTCGGTGCGGATGCGGGTGGAACGGAAACCCACCACCTCGACCACACCCTTGTACTTGTCGATGATGATGCGATCGCCGATCTTGAACGGCCCCTCGCTGATCAGCAGGAGAGTGCCGAAAAAGTGTTTGATGGCATCCTGGGCGGCGAGCGAGACCGCGAGGCCGACGATACCCATGCCTGCCAGGATCTGGGTGAGCAGGTCCGGGTTGCCCAGCAGGCTGATGAGCCAGTACCCGAAGAAGAAGACAAGCAAGGTCTTCAAAACCAGGGTGACCGTGGGCGCCATCAGGTCGCGCAGGCTGGCGCGCTCGGTCTTGCCGGGACGGTTGTTGTAGATTTCCAGGCCCAGGTCGATGAGGTTGTGCCCTGCCCAGAAGGCCAGCAGCAGCCAGCAGGTGAGGGTCACCGGGAGAAACGATTTCATGAAGGGCAGTGGCAGGTCGAGCGAATCCATGAACAGCAGCATGAGGCCGTAGGCGGCAAGCCACTGAATGGGCCGGGTGCGGACGGCGAGCATGGTTTCAGCGCCGGGGCCCTGGGCGCCAAGGAAGAAGGGCCGGATGGTCAGGCGGACGGCGACCGACACCACCAGGCCGACCAGCCAACTGACCACCAGGCCGAGGCCGAGGCCGAGCCATTGCCAATCGTGCAGGCCCAAGTGCTTCTTGCGCAGGCCGGGCGGGATCCGCAGGTGCATCCAGACGGAGGGGCATTCCCAGAATTCCGGTCCCTCGCGGAACCAGAAGGAATCGGCAACCTCGGGCACGGGTGGCTCGTTGATGGCTGCCGGGAAAAGATCCTCAATGCTTTTGAGGGTTTCCGGGGTGAACAGCCAGCGATCCTTGTGCGGGTCGGTGTCGCGCTTGCCCACCTGGATCATGTCGCCCGTCGAGGTGCGGAACACCAGCCACCTGCGGCCATCCGCCTGTCCGGGCACCTCCTGGGGCAGGATATATTTATTGCGATCCAGCACATAACGGAGCTTCCAGGCGAGGCGGGGCCCCAGCGAGGACCGCGCGGCGGCCGGGATTTCGGACATGTCGAGCGCCTCGACTGCCTTGTCGATGTCGCCCTTGAAGAGGGCCCAGGAGAAAGTGCCGTAGGTTTCACGGGCCGACAGGAAATCGTGCAGGCGGTCGCGGGCGTTTCGCTGGGAGGGGGTGAGGCGGTTGTACATGTCGCGCAGGCGGAGCAGGGTGTCCTGGTCGAACCGCCACGAGTTGTCCTTCATGCGCCTTAGCGTGAGGGCCAGGTCCGGGGCGCCCCGGAGTGTCTGGGGTTCATCGTTGGGGATGTCGGACAGGATGTTGATGTTGAAGTCGATAGAGCGCAGGATGGCCTCGATCATCAGGGCCGCCTGGGTTCCGGGCATCTTGCGGCCCAACTGTTCCTCGAGGGGGGCCAGATCCATGGAGGCGTGCAGGTTTTCGCGCACCTCGGGTCGGACCCTCAACTCCTCGCACAACTTCAGGAAGGTGACGACCGCGGCGCGGGGGGTCTGGCGGCCCACCACGGGATCGAAGTTGCCCGACCCGGTAACCGGAGCCATGACCGATTTGCCGGTGCGTTTGGTTTCCTTCTCGGCCTTGGCGCCAATCTCCTTCAGCACCGTGGAATCGAGCGCGAGGCCGAGGCGTTTCCAGCGCGGGTCGGGTTCGGTCTGGTTGAGCCGGAAGTAGTTGACCAGTTTGGGCAGCCCCTCGAGGGTGGCCCGGCTGACCTTCCAGGCGAGCTTGCCATCGGGCAACGCCACCCGCTCAAGGGAGACTTGGCCGCCAGGAATCACGCGCCAGCAGTAAGAAGTGCCGCTGGATTCCCCGGGCAATTCGGCGCAGTAGATGAACCCCAGCCGCTGCACCACAAACGCGAGGTCCCTGGCGAACAACGGACCTTTGATATCCCACATCTGGGGGCTGTGGCCGGAATTGTCGAGGCAGGCGGCGGCGGCCCCGAACTCCCCTCGGGCGACGGCCTGCCGGAAGTTCCTGAAGGTGGCCTCGGGGCTGCGGAATGCCTCGAGGAATTGCTTTTCGCCCGCCCCCTCGGCACGCGCCTTGGCTTTGAGCGCCCTGCGCATCTCGGGCACCTTCTTGACCGTTTCGCCGCTGAATTTCCACTGCCCGTCCTGGCCCCTCTGGAGGGCGATGCGGAATCCCTCCTCCTGAACGATGACAATCTCTTCCTGGGCGGCAACCTCGGGGGCGGCAACCAGCGCCACCCCGAAATGGTTGAGGATTTCACCGAGATGGACAGCGGCAAGGTCCAGAGTGGTGATGTTTTCGGAAAACAGGCGGGTGTCCAGGCAGTTGACAGCCTCCTGGATCAGTTCAGGCTTGTAGTCGAGCCCCTCGATGCAGAAATAGAAAGTTTCGAGCAGGCGGCGAGGGGAATCCTTGCGCAGCAACGGGTCCGGCTGGGAAGGGATGGCGGCAGCCGTGGAAGGAGCGGCACTCTGGGATGCGACCAAAGGGGCCGGGGCAGTTGCTGGCGGGGCTGGCGGCTGGGCAAAAGTCGCCGAACCCAGCAGGGCGCAGGCGGGCAGCAACATCAAAAGCCGGCTGGGCGTTAGCTTGGGCTTCATGACGCAATCCTTTGCGTTGCAATAACTTCCGGCAGCATGGGTCCGGTTCTGATTTCCGTGGGCCATGAAAAAAGCCCCTTGGTCATAACCAAGGGGCTTCCCATAGGCGGAATGGAAGGTTCCGGTCAACCCGACCTGAAGGTCAGGGCAAGACTTGACCTAGCCGGGTTTCTTCTCGCCCGGTTTCTGGTCTGCCGGTTTGGCCTCGGCAGGTTTTTTGTCATCGGGTTTGGGCTCTCCCTCGGGCTTTTTGTCGCCTTCGGGCTTCTTGTCACCCTCGGGAGGTTGCTCACCTTCCGGCGGGGGAGGGGGTGCTGGCTTGGCGAAAGTGAAGACACCTTGGGGCGTGGTCAGATCGAGCTTGCCCGGCTCGGTTTGCTTGGCCGTGAAAGGCGGCAGTCCAGCGGCACCGAACTGGTGCAAAACCGCCTCGTCTTCGCCCTTGCCCAACGCCAGGAGGTGGAAGACCCGGGGTTTGCCCATCGCATCGCTGGTGTTTCCGACCTGTACCGCGACCAAAGCCATGCCGCGGTCCATCGCAAGAACCTGCATCTTGGTGGCGGAGGCCACTTGCTCGGCGGTGATGCCTTCGGGCAGGGTGGGTAGGTTGTCGATCTTCTCGCAGGAGTAGAGATCCTTGGTGAGGAAGATCTTGGCCGGTGCGGCGGCTGCTGGAGCATCGCCAACCCGGGTGATGATCGCGGTTTCGTCCACATTGACGGGGATGCCGTTTTCGGCCTGTTTCAGGGTAGCGGTGTATTTGAAACCCGCGCCTTCGGCGACCAATGCCTGCTTGGAGACATCCTCACCGGGGTTGCGGGAGGACTCGATGATCTCGAGCTTGCCGCCGGTCAGGTTCAGCAACAGGTCGGTGGTGGTTTTTCTGTCTTTGCCACCGGTCGCGTCGCGGAGGGCCAGGAAGGGGCCCACTTTCTGAACCAGCCATTCGCCTTCCTTTTTCTGCGGGGCAGCGCCTTGGCGGCGGACCTCGGTGGAGACCTTGTAGCGGCCAGGATTCACGGCCGGGGCAACGGTGATGGGGGCTGGCTTGGGAGCGGTTTCCTTGCCCGCCATGGGGGCTGGCTTGGGTGTCGCCGCGGCGCTGACCAGCTCACCACCCGGCCCGATGGCCGGCGCGATATCGTCGATGTTGCCAACCGATTCCCCGCCGGCCATGGTGCAAAGGGCCATGAAGGTGGCGGGGGGAATGGTTGCTGAAAGGAAGCGGACCTTGCCATCCGCCATGATGGCGTAGGTGCCGCGCTCCTTCGATTTGGTTTTCGGGTTGAAGACCGAGGGGGACAGGAAGGGCTCGATGGGGTTGCCATCGACCGGGACTCCCCGGACTGTGCTGCCACCCCCGGCGATCCAGGGGCCTTGGGTGCTGGAAGGCACCATGAGGACCGCGATGGTATTTGCCGGGCCGTCGGTGATCTCTTTCATTTGGGTGGCGCGGTCGTAACCGAACACGCCCAATTTCGGCAGGTTGGCGGGGTTGTTTGGCAGGTTGGGTGTGTCGAGCCCGACGCCGGCAACGCCGACAAAGTGCGAGGCGCCCAGCGTTTCGCCGAGGCTGGTCCATTGCACGCGGGAAGAGCCGGTCGCGTCGACCGTGTTCACAAACCCGGGAATGTGCAAGGCGGCCAGGGCGAGGTTTTGCGGTTCGCGCCAGGAGGAAGGCTTGGCCAGAAGCGGCTCCACCTGGGGGCCCAGATTGGAACCGGGCAGCAGCGGAATCATACGAACCAGCCAAGACATGCGCAGGTCGGGCCGGTCGGCCCCTGGCAGGGAGCCGGCGGGAAACGCCTTGGCCTGGGCCGTGAAGTCGGTGAGGGCCTTGGCCAGATCATGGATGCCGTTGTAGGGCACATAGGATTCGGCCTGACCGCGGGCCTGGGCCACCGAGGATCGCATGGCCTCCATCAGGGATTCGTAAATGGGGCCTGACAGACCTTTCAGATCGATGGTGGTGATGGTCGCGGAAGCGAGGACGGAGCCATGGATGGCGCCGTTGACATCGGAGGGGCCAGCGGCGGCCGCTGGGGCGGCACCACCCAGCCCACCCGGGGCGCCTGGCCCGGCGGCCAATCCGCCTTCACCCTCACCTGTGGGAGGGCCGCTCATTCCGGGTCGGCCACCCATGGCCGGCATGCCAGCCGGCCCTGGTCCACCACCCATGGCGGGCATGCCACCACCCTTGCCGGGCATACCACCCATCATTCCGCCCATGGCGGGCATACCACCCATGCCAGGCATGCCACCCATGCCAGGCATGCCGCCCATCATTCCGCCCATCCCGGGCATGCCACCGCCGGCCGCGGCGCCGCCAGTGCCACCCTGGTTGATGGATGTTGCCACCTTGAGCGCCTTGTCACCCTCGCCACCCAGACGGGCAAAGGCCACCTTCAGGCCGGCAATCAACCACGGGTAACCCTGGGTGCTGAAAGATTTGAATTGCTGGCTATCCATACCCAGGTAAACCGCCGCCTTCAGGGCGTCGGGCTTGAAGTCGAGCAGGCTGACCGCCACCCGGAAAGACTCGGCGGCCGCACCGGAGGGGACAGAGACCCCCAGGATGGCGGCATCGGTGTTCAGGATGGGTTTGAGGGTGCCTTCAATCGATGGCGCCAAGTTTGGGTTCTTGAGGAAGCGGCCATCCACATAGAAGGTCGCCAATGCGCCTGGATTTTCCTTGTCGAGGGCCTGCAGGGCTTCTTGCATCGGCTTGGACAGGTTGAGGAATTTGTTCGGTGGAGCGGGGGGCGCAGCGCCGGCCGCGCCTCCAGGACCGGCAGGACCACCCATCATCGAGGGCATGCCGGGTAAACCAGCCATGCCGGGTTGGCCCATCCCGGCCATGCCGGGGTACATTGGGGCGCCTTCCGGGCCTCCAACCGGGGGCATGGGGGGGCCGCCGCCCATGGGCGCCTTGCCGATTCCGCCGGGGGTGGGGGCGCCAGGGCCTCCCTGGCCGCCGGGAGCGCCTCCTTCAGCGGGTGCAATCAGAGCAGGGGGCGGTGAGACCTCGGCCATGCGCTTGAGCTTGGCCAGATCAGTCTGGGCGTAAGTTTTCAGACGGTCCAGATCGCCCATGACCAGATTGGTTTCGTCCACCTGAAAAAGCCCGAGCGGGGCGGTTGGCCGGCCGCCGGAGCGCAGCAGGTTGACCATGCGGGCGAAGACGCTGGTGCTGGCATCCACCTCGCGGGGGATGAGATAGACCGTGGCGCCTTGGTTGTCCGCGCCGCCGGCCACGGGTTGGGGCTGGGCGTTGAGCCTCTTGGCGACATCTTCGGCGTTGGCGGGTTGCTCTAGTCGAAAGACAGCGAGATTCCAGGGACGGTCGAGATTCATGCAGACGGCGATTTGCTTGATGTTTTCGGGGCCGAATCCCCAAGTGGCCTCGATGCCGGCGGGATCGAGCGTTCCGGGAGCCTGCAGCAGGAGGCTGCCCAGCGACGAGGCGCGGGCCTTGTCGAGCTGGAGGCGGAAAACAGCTTGGGAGTCGGCGGGGAGAAGGTTGGAAGCGTCAGGGCCGGCTTCTTCGACGACCAGATTCACGCCGGGCGCGGCTGGAGCGGCCCCTTCGGCACCAGCGGCGTCGGGCGCGGCGCCTGCCCCGGCAATGCCACCAGGAACTTCGTTACCAGGACCGCCAGGGGTGCCCGGGGCACCAGGCATCATCCCTCCGGGCGCGCCGGGCATCATCGCGGTTGGATTGCCGGGAGAGCCGCCGGCTCCACCGCCACCTGGGGCAGAGGTTGGGGAGCTTGACCCGCCAGCCGTCTTATTGCCTCCACCAGAGTCACCTGACATCAGGAAATAGATGCCACCGCCAATCAGGGCCAGAAGTGCCACGGCTCCGACGGCGATCCCGGCTATGAGGGGGGTGTTGCCTCCCTGCTTTTTCTTGCGGGGGGCATCCTCCTCGTCGCCGTCCTCCTCGTCGAGATCCTCGTCTTCGTCCTCATCCTGGGCCTTGGGGTCCAGAACGGTGAAACGGAATTTGCATTTGGGGCAATCGGTTTTCTTGCCGGCCAACTTGGAATCAAGGAGGACCAAGTCCCCGCAACTGGGGCATTCCTGACGGAAGCTGGCCATGGCGTGTCTCCGCAAATACGGGCCGCAAAAGGATCCAACCGATCGGCCCAAAGAAAGGCGCTAAACCAAAAACGCCGGCCGAACAATTGGCGTTGGATACATCCTAAACCAACACTGGTACCGGGCGCAAAGGCAGACTGAGACAAGGCTTGGGAAAAGTTACCCTGTTTCGGGCAACCTGGTGGCCCTGGCGGGATTGCGATGGCCTGCACCGGGCTTCGGCCGGATAATGTGCCAAAAGCGCCTGGCCGTCCCGGGGAACCCATATGCTCCGCAAACAGGGTAGATATCAGAATTTGATGCTAGCGGCAGCCATTGCCATCGGGTTGTCGGCGGTGGGCTTTCTGATCCTAAAAGGTGGCAGGGCCTTGAGTTCAGGCGGATTTGCTCTGGAAATCGCCTTTCCGGCGGTGCGGGGTTTGGAGGTGGGGGCCCGTGTCCGGGTGTTGGGGGTTCAAGCCGGAGAGGTGACCCGGATCGAACTGGAAAAAGGACAGGTTCTGGTGCGCGCACGGCTGGAGGAACGATTCCGGCCCGTGCTGAAAACGGATGCTCGTCCCCGAATCACTTCCGAGGGGTTGGTGGGGGGCCAAACGCTGGA